>ENA-OQLC01000120-OQLC01000120.1-human-gut-metagenome-genome-assembly--contig:-NODE-120-length-59480-cov-12.617141_pt1 | contig 59480 bp, 52 predicted proteins | sample MGYA00242653_ERZ504807 | MGnify/ENA primary metagenome ERZ504807 (study PRJEB26092, sample SAMD00036381) | human gut metagenome | host: Homo sapiens | study: EMG produced TPA metagenomics assembly of... | reverse complement strand
GCCCTCATCCGGGCAAAATCTCCCACAAATTGTGACATACATCTTGCGGAAAGCATTTTTCAGACACGCTCTAGGACCCTGATATCATATTATTTATTTTCTCCCAGAATATACTGCTTCAGGAAATCATAAATCTGATTCTCTGTTGGAGGACATCCCTTTACGTTATGTTCAAATTTACAGGTGCATGCACCTACACCCAGTTTTCCTGTTTTTCCGCGGTATCCCTGGCCGATGCAGATTTTCGTGTCCAGTTTCTCGAAAAGGCCGTCATTTTTAAGCATTTCCAGAGCCGGGATGAGATAACCATAGCAGGCACTGCAGGATTCTACTTCTTCTACTGCATCCTGAAGTTCTACCACTTTTCTTGATTTCGGAAGTTCTTTGCGGGCATTTTCCTCACAGTATACGATGCGGGAATTTTTCAGATCAGTACTTCCAACCCCAAGCTTCTCTGCCAGTTCAATATACGGTACATCTTTCGTTGTATAATGCATGATCTGACATACATAAGAATCGATCAGTACCGGATCCGTCCCCGCCCAGATACGGTTCATCACTACCGGATTTCCGCCATCCTCGAAATCCAGATCCCCGCAAATGTTATCAACCACGACAAAATCCTGATGGAGCCCCGCATTCAGATGTGCAATCGGTTCATGCAGTCCCATCGCATGAAAATGACGCTTCTCTGTATTGGGGATCAATCCTTTCATATTTTTCAATGCACATGTGATCTTTGTCTGACAATGGCCTTTCAATACCGGAACATTGATCAGAAAATCGATATTTGCCGCACGTTCACAGACATTCAGTTTCATCCCCCTGCAATCTCTTTCAATCCCCTTGTCTTTCTGCATATCCCAAAAAGGCACCTGATATTTTTCCGTTAGTTCACGATATCCGCACACTTCGTATGCTTCTGTGGTCTTATCTCCCACCCAGGAGCCTTCCAGAATGGCAATATTTCCATATCCGTTTTCCTGCAGATACTCAATAATTCCCGCCACAATTTCCGGATGTGTGGTAGCTCCCCATGAAGCCTCGGAAGGTGATACAAGATTAGGCTTGATACCAATCTGCATCTTTTTATCTGAAATTACAGACGCCAGGCCGCACTGTGCCAGCAGTTCCTTTGTCATTTCTTTGTAATTGGTTCCGCTCTTTATATAGATTTCATTTTTGTTCATTACAAGATTATCCTTTACACTTTACATTCGAATATTTTTCTGCTGATTTTTGCATATCTTTTTTGTATTTCCCCCCGGAAGTTTTCTTCTGAACCGGTCAGCTTTTCTGAGGTGAAAATGTTCTCCGCATCAGCCTGCATGCCACTGTACTTGTGAGCAATGCCACCAGAAATCCGGCCAGAACATCCCCCGGATAATGTACGCCCAGATAGAGTCTGGAAAAAGCAATCATTCCGGCCAGAACAACAGGTAGAATCCCCCATTTCCCGGGCAGCATCCGCAGACAGACCAGTGCAACGGCAAAGGAAGCGCAGGTATGGCCGGATGGAAATGAATAGTCTTTCGGTCTGGTGATCAGCGGAATGATCTGTGTATAAGTATCAAAAGGTCTTGGACGGGCTACTGCATTTTTTATCAGCAGATTTGTGATCAAAAACCCTGACAGCAGCGAGAGTGCCGCTGTCACTCCTGTTTTGCGTGTTTTCCCGAAACAGATCAGAAGCACACATAATACGATCCAGAACCATCCTCCGTTTCCAAGGAAGGTGACTGCTCTCCAGAACGGAGTCAGGGCATCCACCCTTAAATGTTCCTGGATCCACAGTAAAATATTCATATCTAATTGCTGTAATGTCGCCATAAACTTCTCCCATTATATTTTTTATCAGTCACAGTATGTATTCCTCTCAAAATACATACGAATTATATCAGTCCGACTTCTTTTGTGCAAGGTATTATAAGCAAAGTTGATTTGTTTAAGGGCTCAAAAGTCAAAATAACGTAGAAATCAGTCAAAATACCGATAGCGTTTTTCTACCGGAAGGATTATGCTGAAAGCAGACTAATAAAACTGCCTGATCGGGCAAATACTTATTACGGGGGTAAATATGATAAACACATTATCGGCCGGTAAGGATAATTTTTACCGGCAGATGCTTAAACTGACGATTCCGATCATTATCCAGAATCTGCTCAGTGCAGCGGTTAACTCCGCAGATGTAATTATGCTTAATTATGTGGGACAGTCTGCGATTTCTGCAGTGTCTCTGGCTGCCAATTACTCCAATATCCTGTTTATGGTATATTATGGACTTGGTACAGGCGCATCTCTTCTGTGTGCGCAGTATTTCGGAAAAAATAATATGCAGGCTATTCATGCGATCGAGGGAATTGCCCTCCGCTTTTCCATCATAATCTCGGGAATCGTAGCACTGATCGCATTTACTGCTCCTCAGCTTATGATGAAGATTTTTACTTCTGATCAGGAACTGATCTCTATCGGTTCTTCTTATCTTAGGATTATGGGAATTACATATCTCTGCTGGGGAATTACAGAGATTTATCTGGCGATTTTGCGCAGTATCGGACGTGTAACGATCAGTATGGCATTGAATATGCTGGCTTTTATATTGAATATTATCCTGAATGCCACTTTTATCTTCGGGCTTTTCGGCGCACCGAAGCTGGGGGCTACAGGTGTTGCCATTGCAACTGCTGCTTCCAGACTGATCGAACTGGTAGCATGCGTGATCGTTTCTTTCCTGAGCAAAGATGTTAAATTGAACCTGACCTTTATGTTTATCCGCAGTAAGGTGCTGTTTGGCGACTTCGTCCAGCTGTCACTTCCCGCTCTTGGAAATGACATTTCCTGGAGTGTTGCTTTCTCCATGTACTCTGTGATCCTGGGACATCTCGGAACAGATGCCGTTGCAGCCAACTCTCTGGTTACGGTTGTCCGCAATATCGGTTCTGTGTTCTGCTTTGCAATTGCCAGTGCGGGAACGATTCTTCTTGGAAATGTAATGGGAAAAGGGGATCTGGAGAAATCGAAGGTGTATGCTTCCAGAATGCTGAAGATGACCATTATAGCCGGTGCCATTGGCGGTGTGATCGTATTTGCCATCACGCCTCTGGTCCTGAGATTTGCATCCTTAAGTGACGGGGCAATGCATTATTTGAAGTACATGCTGCTTATCAATACCTATTATATTATGGGTTCTGCGGTAAACACAGCCCTGATCGCCGGGGTATTCCGCGCAGGCGGTGATACGAAGTTCGGACTGATCTGCGATACCATTGATATGTGGGTATATGCGGTACCTCTGGGATTTTTTGCGGCCTTTGTCCTGAAGCTTCCGGTATTGTGGGTTTACTTCCTGCTCTGTACAGATGAGTTTGTGAAATGGCCATGGGTATTCCATCATTACCGCCAGGGGAAATGGGCACAGAATATTACAAGGGAGGATCTGTTTGAGCAGAAAGCTTCCTGAGATATCATCCATATCCGCCGCAGTGTGGTTCTATCATAAATAAGCAAAACAGCAGGTCTGTTCATTCTATGAACAATCCTGCTGTTTTTATGTCTGCAGATTTTCTTTCCGGATCCCTGCAGACATCCATTTTCGGTTTATAAAAAATGCTTACAGATTATAATGTATTCAGGTCGATTCTGTAATCGTCAGAGCCCTGTCCGTCTACTGTGTAGTAAGCGGCTTTCTGCTCAACATTTACATAAACGCTGATTTCTTTTCCTTCGATGCCTTTGTCTTTGATGTCTTTTTTGATTGCTTCCTCGATGGAGCTCATTGTAACTGCAAAACCAGGTAATTCGATAGTTGTTTCTGCGAATTTTTTGATGTCGATATTTTTAGCCACTTCTTTTACTGCTTTCTTTACAGTTTCTTTTGCTTCTTCTACAACCGGAGCCTTCGCAATATCAGCTGCTGCGTCTTTTGCTTCTTCAATTACTTCTGAAGCTTTTACAGTTGTTTTCTCAACTGTCTCTTTGACTGCTTCTGTAGCCTTTGTTGTTGCTTCTTTAATAGTTTCCTTTGCTCTTGAAGTTGTTCTTTTTCTCATAATAATCTCCTATTCCAACTGATTGGTCTAGAGCGTGTCGCTCTAACAGTTTCTTGTGTAACCGTATCACAAATTCCAGATAATGTCAAATTTTTATCAAATTTTGTCCTACTCAACATTTTTTAAGGCTTCATCCATAGGAACCTTCTTCACTCTCCGAAATTCCAGCAAGGCCACGATTCCGTATGTAATGATTCCTGCTGCAAACATCTGCACATAGATCATCGGGTCGATCCAGAGCGTAATCCAGCCGGAAATGCTTGACAGCATCATCTCCCTGAACAGAACCTTCATAACCGCCGTTTCTATTGGAAGACTGACAAGCAGACAGAGCACTACTACCATTGAAGTAGACAGAATGTACAGCCTGCTGATCTCGCCATTTGTATAGCCCAGGATTTTTACCATTGAGATAGACTGGGCATTTTTTTCGATAATGATCTTGGAAAGAAGATAGATCAGTACCATATAGATCACAATAGCAAATCCATTTACCATTCCCATCATACTTCCCATAGATACATCCAGCTGTCTGGAAATCTTGGTCAGTGCATCCAGGTCCACCACTGACCCAATATATTTGTCTTTGATATCTGTAATCCTGGTATCAGAAAAATAGCCGCTGTAATAATCTTCTCCCAGATCAAAGGTTTCGTTCAGCTGAGTTCTGGTCATAAATACACACAGGCCTGCCGTATAATCATAAATTCCTGTTACCTTAAAAGAATACTGTTCCTTTTCATACTTTTCCTTCAGGGTAATGGTATCTCCGGGATGAATCCCATATTTGTCCGCATAAGCACTGGAAATATAGATTCCTTTATCAAGATCAGCCTTTACATATCTGCTGTCCGGCTCGATTCCATACAAAAGAACCTCCTCGCTCTTATACTTTCCGGGAAGAGTATTTAAAGAATATGCTGAAAACTCTTCTGCATCTTCATTCTTTGTTTCCGCAGACATATAGAATTCCAGTATAGAAAACAGACTGTCAAATTTGTTTCCACTGGCTGCACTTACCGGAACCTGAAGCATATACTGATATTTTACCAGCATATTATTCTGGATTTCCACCTGATAATGAGATAAGGCCGAAGGAAGGAGTAATCCAAACATCAACAGCAGGTTGGCAAAGATAATCCCGATAAACAGTACCAGATAATTGCTCATATTCTGAAAGATCACACGAAGGCGAAATCTGGAAAAGATTTTTATAACAGGGCTTAAATAAATTGCTTTTTTCTTCTTTCTGCCTGAAAGATCCCTGCGCAGGAATTTCAGCGGGGAAAGACGCAATTTGTGTCGGAGAACTCCATAATTCACCACCAGCATAATGATCACCGGAACTACTGTTGTAAGCAGAAAAGCTTCTGCGCTCCATACGGTCATATAGGTAGGCAGGCTATAGCTGCCATAATACATTCCTGCACATACATTTTTAAATACTGTATATCCCAGAATATTTCCCACCAGGGCTCCCACCAGTGTAACAAGGACAGGCAGTGCCATATAGTGCCGGATCAGTTCTCTCTTGGTATAGCCGGAAGCTCTGAGTGTGCCGATCACCCCTGATTCCCTGCGAATCGTATTACTGATGGTAATTCCGAATACGAAAGCCATAATGACAATTACAATGTATAACAATATAATCATCATAGCCTTGTCACTTCCCATATCATCTCCGGTAAAGGTGATGGCCTGATTCAGATATCTGGGTACAAAAGCTTCCAGGGTAACGATTTCCCCTATATTTTCCATCAGTTCTTCTGAAACGTCCTTTTCCTCTTTTTCTGTTTTGGGCTGTTTGTCATAGATCCAGGAATAATTGTACTGGAGCTTATCCTGATCCAGGGTATCAAACTCCTCCGGTGTTACCACAGAAACTCCGAATTTCACAGAATCAAACATGGAATCATTATTATTCTGAAAAAGACAGCTGTAATCAGACAGAGCCACAAGCCCTGTAATCTTCCAGGTCTGCTTACCGCTCTGGCTCTTCAAGGTGTCTCCCACCTTCAGTTCATTATTGTCTGCATACATACGGTCAATTGCAATTTCCCCTGTTGCTTTGGGAAATTCTCCCTGCATCAGACATACTCCATTGATTTCTGTCCTGTTTTTGAAAAAGCGCATGGTACTTCCATTATCCAGAAGTTCTTCAATATAGAAATTTTCATACAGCTTTATTCCCAGATTCTGGATTTCTTCTTTCTGGCTTTTATATATCTGCTGATTGGTACGGAAATTTCCGTTTTCTATATTGTATTTGTCAAATCCATCATTATAAGCAACAATCATACTTCCGTCAGCCACCAGAAATCCGGAAACCATTCCTATGGTCAATACCATCAAAATAAAGACCACCAGATATTTTCCCAGTTCCCCCTTCAGTTCTCTGGGCAGACGTTTGCGTAAAGGATTTTTCATAAATAACTCCTTTCCTTTGTCATAGGCAAAAACCCACTGCCTTTAGGCGGTGGGAGGAGCCTTGTAAATTATTATCCAATATGCTACAATAACCGTAGCAGTTTTTAAAGAGAAAACCGTTAGATGTGCTGCTCATCAAAGACACTCTTTTGTGCATTGACAAGATATGAGGTTGCAATACAAAACTCGCGTATTGCGTAAAATCTTACCCGTAAAAGAATGTTTGCTGTATAGCATGGGAAGTTTAGTACCTGATACAGTTACAGATGAGTATATCTTGTCTGTAAAGGGCGCTGTCAACCACCCTATGATGTAGCGTCACTTTAGGTAGCAATACCTATTGGGGATAAAAGGTCGGAGGCGTAAGCCGTTACTACGACTGGGCAGTTACAAGCCCATTACCTTTAGGTGATGGGTAGTTGACCATATGCCTCCTTACCAGTCCAACTCTGCTGCCGGAATCTTATGTTCATTCAAATAATTTTTACGGATCATGCCGTCACGGAGCTTCACCACCCGGTCAGCCATATCTTTGATAGCATCGTTATGCGTTACCATGACGATGGTGTTGCCGTATTTCTGGTTTACCGTCTCGATCAGCTTCAGGATTTCCTTGGAGGTCTTATAATCCAGTGCTCCTGTAGGCTCATCGCAGAGAAGAATGTCCGGATTCTTTACAATGGCACGGCCGATAGCAGTCCTCTGCTGCTGACCGCCGGAAAGCTGGTTTGGAAGCTTTCTCTGGTGCTCATAGATTCCCAGCGTATGGAGCAGTTCATCTACATCCAGCGGCTTATCACTGAGATAGGCTCCCACCTCTATATTCTCCCGCACTGTAAGATTTGGGATCAGATTATACATCTGAAAAATATATCCCAGATGCTTACGTCTGTACAAAGACAGTTTCTTCTCCGACATATCTGCCAGACGTTCCCCGTCTATGACCAGATTTCCCTCATCCGCACTGTCAATCCCACCGATAATATTCAGAAGCGTGGACTTACCGGAACCGGACGGTCCCAGAAGCACACAAAACTCCCCTCTCTCAATGTCAAGATCCAGCCCCTTCAGCACATCCACCCGGCTGTCCCCTGCACCAAAAGACTTCTTAATACCCTGTATCTGCAGAAACATTTTTTCATTCCTCCCTCATATCCACTTTCTGTGGAGCAAATTTCTTTCATATAGCACTGCTGTTTCATAGCAGTGTTATACTTCACTAACTTTAGGTTAGTATAAACTTACTTTATTGTCAACTGATTTTCGTAGTTTCGTAAAATTTTATGGATATAAACCATATTTCTGCGCATCCCTTATGACCTTTTTTCTTATCTGTTTTTAATATCTGGCTTCCACAAATTTGGGGTAACTCATCACTACTACACTATTCGCCCCAGCATAGCCAGGGATTAACTCTTTCATTTGTATGAAACCAAGTCTGAACCGCAGAAAAAGATTGGATAGTTCCCTTTAGTATGCCCTGTCCTGTTTATAGTTTTGAATATCAAAATATATTGACTTTTCTTTTTTACCTTGTTATATTTTTTTCTGAAGTAACTGCTGTCCGGCAGTCTGCAAAACAGCAGGCTGCCCCAGGAAAGGAATTATCCATGAACACTCTCAGAAAAATATATTGCAGGGCTTTTCAGAAAGCTTTTCACATTGCAATTCCCTTTTTACCTTACAGAAAACCCAAAATCGCAGGAAGCGTCAAGGAACTCCCTGAAATCATCATGCGCCACAAATGTACTCATGTACTGATCATTACAGATGGCGGTATCATGAAGCTTGGACTTACCAGAAGACTGGAAAAAGCTTTAAAGGAGGCCGGTATCCCCTATACCATTTATGACAAAACAGTTGCCAACCCTACTACTGTCAATGTCCGCGAGGCGTTGGAGCTTTACCATAAAGAAGACTGTGATGCCATCATCGGTTTCGGCGGCGGTTCCAGCATGGACTGTGCCAAGGCAGTCGGTGCCTGTGCGGTCAAACCCAATCAGTCTCTGGCTCAGATGAAGGGAATCCTGAAGGTGCATAAGAAGCTTCCCCTTCTCATGGCAGTTCCAACCACTGCCGGAACAGGAAGTGAGACCACTCTCGCCGCTGTGATCACAGATGCAGACACCAGATATAAATACGCAATCAACGATTTCCCGCTGATTCCCCGCTATGCAGTGCTGGATCCCAAGGTTACCTTAAGCCTGCCCCCATTTATCACCGCAACTACAGGTATGGATGCCCTGACTCACGCAGTGGAGGCATATATCGGCAATTCCACCACCATTGATACACGCAGGGATGCATTAAAAGCGGTAAAACTGATTTTTGAAAATATAGACATTGCCTATGAGCATGGCGATAATATTCAGGCAAGACGAAATATGCTCCACGCCTCCTTCTACGCAGGCTGTGCTTTTACCAAATCCTATGTAGGATATGTTCATGCAGTCGCTCACTCTCTGGGTGGACAGTACAACGTTCCCCATGGACTTGCCAATGCCATTCTGCTGCCGCTGGTACTTCGGGAATATGGCTCCTGCATTGACAAAAAGCTCCACAGACTTGCCATTGCAGCAGGACTTGCAGACAAAAATACGCCGGACCATGAAGCAGCAGAGCTTTTTATCCGGGCAATTGAAGAGATGAAAGAGCGATTTGGAATCGTAAATATTGTAAAAGAAATTCAGAAAACAGATATCCCCAAGCTTGCCCATTATGCAGATAAAGAGGCCAATCCTCTGTATCCTGTGCCGAAGCTTATGGATGCCTCCGAACTGGAGAAATTTTATTACATGCTGATGTCTCTGACTTCCAAGGAAAATACCTCAGAAGCTGAGAAGTAACTGTTAATATTCTTCTATCCTGCAAAGCGTTTTTTATAAAAATATCAAAATACAGGAACCTGCAGACTCTCAATAGTTACCTGATATCTATATTATATAAGGAAATAATGTATTATGACAGAAACAGAAATTAAAGAAATCGTTCAGAAACAACGCAGCTATTTTTACACAGGTGCCACTTTACCGGTAGAAAAAAGGCTGGATGCCTTAAAAAAATTAAAGACCTGTATTCAGAAATATGAACCACTGATCAATGAAGCACTGAAACGTGACCTTGGAAAAAGTAACTTTGAATCCTATATGTGTGAAGTGGGACTTGTGCTCTCAGAACTCAGCTACATGATCCGCCATACACCTTCCTATGCAAAAGAAAAAACAGTACTGACTCCCCTTGCCCAGTTCGCTTCCAGAAGCTATAAGAAGCCATCTCCTTATGGTGTTGTCCTGGTTATGAGCCCATGGAATTATCCTTTCCTGCTCACCATTGATCCGCTGATCGATGCGATTGCAGCCGGAAATACAGTTGTACTGAAACCAAGCGCCTACTCTCCTCACACCAGCCGGGTGATTGAAACCATTATCACCGAATGTTTTGATTCCCAGTATGTGGCTGTGGTAAACGGCGGACGTGCGGAAAATAACACTCTTCTCAATGAACATTTTGACTATATTTTCTTTACAGGAAGCCAGCATGTTGGCAGGGAAGTAATGGCAAAAGCATCTGTACATCTGACCCCGGTTACCCTGGAGCTGGGCGGTAAAAGCCCCTGCATTGTAGAGAAAAGTGCCAACCTGAAACTTGCAGCCAGAAGAATTGTATTTGGAAAATATCTCAACTGTGGTCAGACCTGTGTAGCACCTGATTATATTTACTGCGACAGAGAAATCAAGGATGAACTGATCCGACAGATCCAGAAACAGATCAGGAAACAGTTTGGTTCCACACCTCTGAATAATAAGAATTATGGGCAAATTATTAATGAAAAGCACTTTACTCGTATCTGCAATCTGATCGATCCCAGCAAGGTAGTCTGCGGCGGTGACAACAATCCGGGAGCTCTTCAGATCGCTCCTACTGTTATGGATAATGTAACCTTCGGGGATGCAGTAATGCAGGAGGAAATCTTCGGTCCTGTGCTTCCTGTGCTGACCTATGATTCCCTGGATGAGGCCATCGAAAAGGTCAACTCCATGGCACATCCTCTGGCACTATATATCTTCACCTCCGACAAAGAAGCTGCGGAAAAAGTTACTTCCCGCTGTGGATTCGGAGGCGGATGTGTCAATGACACCATCATCCACCTGGCAACCAGTGAAATGGGATTTGGCGGCTTTGGTGAAAGCGGAATGGGTTCCTACCATGGCAAAGACGGTTTTCATACCTTCTCCCACTATAAGAGTATTGTAGACAAAAAAACATGGCTGGATCTGCCAATGAGATACCAGCCATATAGAAAAATTTATGAAAAATTATTGAGGAAGTTCCTGAAATAAGGAACTTTCTCAGGATTGATTCCCCTTATCAGCTCTGCTGACCAGTTGATTACGAATTTCCTGCATCCGGTTATCCAACTGAGCACTCTGGGCGGCACACGCCAGAAGCTCCTCCTGCAATTGCTGTGCCTGATCTGCCGGGATATCTTTTTTATAGCGAAGCTTATGTTCCAGACTTGCCCAGAAATCCATGGCAATAGTTCGAAACTGGACTTCCACATTTACCATTTTTTTGTTTTTCTGCAGAAAGATAGGCACCTGCACGATCAGATGCAGGCTTCTGTAACCACTGGGTTTTGGATTTTTTATATAATCTTTTTTCTCGATCAGTACAATATCATCCTGACGCAGAAAGCTGTCTGCCAGCTCATAGATATCCTCCGGAAAAGAACAGATTACCCGGACACCTGCGATATCCTTGATATTTTCTTCTATAGCAGTTAAAGACATGGGAATATTTTTTCTGCGTATTTTCCGCACAATGCTGTCATAAGATTTAATTCTGGTTTTAATACCCTCGATAGGATTTTTATCATATTCCAGGGAATACTCCTGATTCAGCACTCTGAATTTTGTCTCAATCTCCATGACAGCACACTGATAGTAAGACATCAGCAGATCAAAGGGCCTTTTATTTTTCTGGATCATTTCCAGAAATTCTTCAGACAGCAGACTCCTGCGGATCAGCTCGTCCTTTCTGGCTTCTATACGGTTTTTTCGTTCCGACATAATTTCTTCAAAATTTTTCAAATGTTCATCCCCCTCTTACGGTTTTGTATAATTACTATAGCAATCCTCGTAAATAGTGCATTTAATAGGCTCGCTATAAACTGTCCACTTTTTTCAGCAGCAATAAATCAAAGACTATTATAACACAATTCCCGCAAAGAGTAACCATTCTCGTTACTGTTTATTCCATTCTCGGTAACGTCTCAGTAACGCAACCAGTAAACCAGTCCAGTAAACCAGCCAGTAAACAATAACCCCTTCTTCTTTTCTTCGCAAAACACTTGTTCTTTATCATCAAACATGGTATTCTTATTTTGCTGCAGACTGTTATCGTAATTCAGAAAAATACCGTAACACCAGCCATTTCATTACTTACAGTATTTTCCTGAATTTCTATAAATGGTATGTTGCAGATATAATATATTGCAAATATGCACTACATCTATAGCAATCCTCTTAAATGTATCATTTACGAGGACTGCTATACAATTTTATATAATACAGGAGATTCAACACATGGATGGATATGAATTTGAATATCAATGTGCAAAGATACTAAAGCGAAAACATTTTTCTAAAATAAAAGTAACCCAAAGCTCCGGAGATCAGGGAATCGATATCATTGCTTTCAAACATCGAAAAAAATACGGGATACAATGTAAATATTACACCCATCCCGTTGGAAATAAAGCCGTTCAGGAAGCCTATGCAGGTGCAAACTTCTATGACTGCGATAAAGCTGTTGTAATGACAAACATAACCTTTACAAAGTCAGCAACCCAGCTTGCACAGAAACTGGATGTTGAACTATGGCCCAACTGCCCTGTTACACCTTTTTACAGTTTACCGTTTAAGATCATGAGTTCATTAAATGCAGTGCTTTTTCTTTACGCAGTGCTCGCATTTCTCTCCCTGAAACCTGAATTTGATTTTATTCATCTTCCCTTTGTTCCTGATACCCTGACGCTGGTCATCATTCTTACAGCTTCTATTTTCGGTATCTTCGGCTGGAGTTTTTTTCTGTGTAATCTCATTGCTGCAGGCGCATACCTTTATCTTGCATTTCATACACTCATTCTGCCGACATATGCAGAAACAGGCAGCTGCACAAATATACACATGCTTTCCCTGCTTCCGGCAGGCGTATATCTGCTTCATGCAGGATGGATAAAAATCAGGAAATAACAGTCTTATGAATAACTATTATAATGCTCAGCTTCCTGATTTGCCAAAAAGCAGCCCTGCTCATGAGAAGAGAGAACTCCTACTGCCTGTAAATAGGCATAGATAACCGTTGTTCCCACGAACTTCATGCCGCGTTTTTTCAAATCTTTTGATATACAGTCAGACAGTTCTGAACTTGTCCGGCCGGTTTCACAGACTACTTTGCCATCTGTCCAATGCCAGATATAGTCCGAAAAGCTGCCGTACTCCTTCTGAATTTCCAGGAATGCCCATGCATTGGTAACGGCAGCCTGTATTTTCAGGCGGTTTCGTATGATGCCGGGATTACTCCGCAGTGCTTCCAGCTTGTCCTCAGTGTAAGCGCTGACTTTCTTCGGATCAAAATTGTCAAAAGCCACGCGAAAGGCATCTCGCTTGTTCAGAACACATTCCCAGGACAGGCCCGCCTGAAAGCACTCCAATATCAGCATTTCAAAGAGCTTCCGGTCATCATGCACCGGAATGCCCCACTCCTCATCGTGATAACGAATGTAACGCTCATTTCTCGGATTTGCCCAGCGGCATCGTATCTTGCCATCTGCCCACTTCATTCATATTCCGCCTTTCCAAAGTTTATTTTGCCACAATATTGAATATCCAAGCTTTATCTCGTCGACAAGCACTTTCGTTCTGATCTACTGACAAATTTACGCAGCAATGGCATTGGCATTAACCTGCTCTATGGTTTTTCTGATCCCCAGCCATACATTTAAGTCTGTAAATATGTCCACAATACTGCCCTGGTCCGTAAAAGGTGATTCCTGAAGAACCGAGAGATCCTTCAGCAGCCCATTATGTACAATATATTCCACAATCTGATTCACAAAATAAATCTGTCTGCTGTCCAGGCAGGTATCATCCAGATATTGTGCAAAGGCAGCCTTAGCAGCATTCATGTCAAGCCCTACAATCTCACGCACAAATTCTCCAAGCGGTTTCTGTCCGTATTCTGCCTCATAATCCTGTTTGGTTCCCACTTCACTCCACAGAATTTTTTCCAGCGTTCTCATGTCATTATTGTCTAAAGGAATATTGGTTTTTAGCTTCGCTATCACTGCATTGTCCTGATGTTGACGTACATAATATTCTGCTTTTGCCTTATAATTTTTCAGATCATCATTTTCCAGTTCTGAATCCTTCCACTCCATGTTGAGAATCTCATCATCAAAGTTTGTGTCATAGATCATTCTGTCTGCATCCGGAATATATTTCATCAGATCGCGGAGATTTTCTCTGATATGCTCAAATTCAGGAATCCCTGCATTGTCCAGATATCCTCCATGAAGAATCTTGTCTATCAGTTCTGCCTGCATCATAATCTCCGGAATGTTAGAAATCCCTGCCAGTGCAGAAACCTTCTTCAGCAGATCCTTTCGACCACGTCCATATTTCTTTTCTGCCAGATACGCCAGTTCAATTCCATACAGAAGAGCATCAAAACGCAAAGCTTTCGCATCATCATTTTCAGGTCTGATCAATGGAGATAATTCGTCCCGCACTGCCAGAGTGTCCTCATAAGTAAGAACCTTATAATTTTCTTCAACAGCATAAATATCCACATATTTTAAGTGCTGACGCACCGCAAAATTTTCTCGGTTTAACTCCTGCACCTTTCCAGCCATATGCTCTACCAGAGATTTACGATAGGTAATCAATCGTTCTGTCTGATAAGCGGCTCCCTGCAATTTATAGGCAATCTCAAATTCCAGTTGAAAAATTGCTCCCTGAAGTGCGATCATATTTGCAGTGGCACGTCCTTTATTCATGCGGAAGAACTCAAAATTTCCACAGAAATCAAAAATATAGAATTTCTGCTTATCCTCTCCATCCATCAGGGCTGGGCACAAACGGGTACCTCGCCCGATCATCTGCCAGAATTTCGCCTTACTCATAACCTTTTTGAAAAATACCAGATTCAAAACCTCCGGCACATCAATTCCCGTATCCAGCATATCTACAGAGATTGCTATCTGAGGAAGCTTCTTTGAATCCGAAAACTCATCAATCGCACTCTGTGCATATTTCAGGCGATTATCAATCACCATGGCATATCCTGTCAGATGTGGATATTCTTTTCCGAACACCTCATATATTTTCTCTGCATGACGGTGATTTTTCGCAAAAATAATGGTCTTTCCAATCTTGTTTCCATAATCTATCTTTAATCCGTTCGTCATCAGGATATGTAAAACCTTCTTTATGGTGTCCTCATTAAAAAGCCATTCATTTAATGCTGCTGAGCCAATACTGTCCGGCATTTCACCGTTTTCATCCTCAAAGGTATCCTCATAGGCTTCCTTATCTTCCGGAGATAATTCATCATATACTATTCCATGCTCTATAAATTTCAGCGTAGTCTCCACAGACATAAAGTCAACCAGATAACCATCCTTTACTGCCTGCGCAAGCTCATAGCCATAAGTAGGAACACCGTTCTCCAGTTCAAAGATTTCATAGGTATTTTTGTCAATTTCATCTTTTGGAGTAGCTGTCAGCCCAATCAGCGGAGCATCAAAATAATTAAAAATATCCCTGTATTTATTGTAAATGGAACGATGTGCTTCATCACAGATCACCAAATCAAAATGTCCGCAGGTAAACAATTTTCCCTCTTTGTCCTGAATCGTATCTATACAGTTTATCATGGTCTGATAAGTAGAAAAAACACAATGAGCTGCATAGTTATCTTTCTCTTCGCACAAATTTGTAACAGATAAATCCGGCAGCAAATTGACAAAGCTTCGCTTAGCTTGTGTTACCAGTGAATTACGATCTGCCAGGAAAAGAATATTTTTTACCCATCCCTGCTCTGACAATACCTTGCAAAGTGCAATAACTGTACGTGTCTTTCCCGAACCTGTAGCCATAACAAGGAGAGCTTTTCTGCGATTTCTGGTGTCAAAACTGTCACAGACTGCCTTAATCGCAGCCTCCTGATAATATCGTCCTGCTATGTTTTTGTCTATGGAAATCTGTCCCAAACCTGAGCGCATCTGTCTGAGATTAAACAATTTTTCCAGATCCCGTTTGGAATAAATTGCTGCAATTTTTCTCTCCGGATACTGGTTATCACAGATACGGACATCAAAACCATTGGTGAGAAATACTACCGGTCTTCTGCCTTGTTTCTGCTCAATCAGATCAGCATATAGCTTCGCCTGCTGCCTGCCCTTTGCCACATCTGCACAGGTTCTCTTGGCTTCTATCACAGCCAGGATCTTACCATCATCACCAAGGAGAACATAATCTGCATATCCAACCTGTGACTTATTTGGCATACCCGGAATTCTGTATTCATTCATCCAGTTCTGTCCCTCAGTCCATCCGGCATCCTGCAACATAGAATCAATGTAAATCTTTCGGGTTTCATATTCTGAAATATCCAGTGGTTTAGTCACGTATGTCTGCTGCTGTTCTTCACGACGGGCGGTCAGTTCTTCCCTCAGGGCAGCATTTTCCTTTAACAATTGTTCCAGTTTCAGATCCGTTTCTGACTGACCAGCCTGATCGCCGACCGGCTGACTAACTGACTGATCCGCTGTATGAGCAGAATTTTCCTGCAGTAATGTAGAATCATAATTGCTGACAGTGTAATGATCTGCGTAACAATAAGCAACAAAATCCAGAAAAATATATAGATTTTGCAGACACAATTCTGCCTGTTCCTTCTTTACTTTCTGACCGGTATGGGCTGCAAAATTACCTGTTTTGCGTATAAATTCCATACGTTTCAAAAGATCTGCATCAATAATATCCCTGAATTCATCTGTACTCATCAGACTAACCAGTCTGTCATCCCATGGCATGACAAGGGCACTGTCCACAGAATACATCCATTTGACAGCAAATTCCATTGCCCGTCTGCAGTTAAGCACAGATGCTGCATAATCAAACTGAAAAATCCTTTCCGCAGAGATTGCTACATCTGCAAAATCTTTAAACTTTGGTTCATTTTTCAGGAAATCAAAATTAGTCATACTGACACCTCCCGAATCTTATGTTTTTTCACCCTGGGATACAGGGGAATTGTAGGGTTGAAATTTTATACAATTTAGATTTGTCGACTTGGTCAGCAAACAAATCAAATGATTTCTGAGAATTCATCGGAGGTATGTCCACCTCCAACTCTTTTAACTGAAAAATTTTAAATTCAGCAAAAGTTGATCCTGAACCTAACTTTGGATATTCTGCTTCGGTTCGCAACTTCATGTAAAATTGAAGATATCTTGAATCAAATACTGATCGTTCTGGAGAAATACACAGAACTCGGCCGTCTTTATAGTAAAATGGTTCATCCGTATCAACCATCCAAACTTGTCCTTTATTGCATATTGACGGTAAAAGTAAATCTCCACGCATAGGTTTTGAATCATCACTTGCAATCTTGCGATAATGTTCCATGCTAATTCTATAAGAATCTTCCGGCTGCTGCCCTGATGCCAAAACACCTATCTCCGTGCCTCTATAAAATGGAACTCCTTCAGCAACAAATTCTGTTGTAAATACTCGATGGCTGGATTTAACATCAGCTACTTCGCCTAGCTTGCAAGTTTTAAATTTATCTCCTGGCGTTGCTGGATTTCCAAACATCTCGACAAATCGGGCGTTCACAGCCTCATCTAAATACTGTAATATTAACTCATGTACTTTTGATGAGATGTTTTTACATTGTTCTGATTAACCATTGCATACTGCATAGTTGTGTCAATTTGTGAATGTCCAAGTATTTTTTGCACCTGTTCAATAGGCATTCCTTTATCAATAGCTCTGGTTGCCATAGTCCGTCTGAACTTATGCGGGTGTATTTTTTCCAAATCCAATTTTCTGCCTAACTGACGTAATCTTATTTCTACTCCACTGATTTTCAATCTGTCATATGGCGCATCTAGGGTCACAAATAATGCTTTATTTTCGTCTTTTCGACCTTCAATATATTCTTTCAGATGTACCTTTGCCTTGGCGTCAAAATATACCCTGCGTTCCTTATCACCTTTTCCATATACAATACACTCCCTGCCTTCCAAATCAATATCATCTATATTCAAATTAACCAGTTCTCCAACTCGGATTCCTGTGGAATACAGCAGATCAATAATGGCCAGATCCCTGATTTCCGTACAATGATCTCTCAGTTTCTCGATACTTTCATCGGAAATCGTATTCTTTACCACTGTCTTTGTTTTAATTTTATGTATCCTTCTCATTGGACTTTTCAGAATATAATCTTCTTCCTCAAGCCATGAAAAAAAGCTTGATATATTTCTTCGAATATTATCAATGGTAACATTAGAACAATTGCTGTTTTTCTGATAATCAGCCAGATATGTCCGTATCTCTTCGGTTGTAACTTTTCGCACAGAATTTCCCATTTGGGAAAGTAAATGCTCCACTGTTACCCGATAATACTGCAAGGTTCTTTCTGAACATCCTTCTATTTTCTTGGCATCCAGAAACATTTCCAGAAAATCTTTGTTTGGAATCTCTACTTTATCAGCTTCATTCTCTGCACATACTTTTAGCATTACTTCCTGAAGTTTTTTCATCTGTGCAATAGAAAGGTATTCTGACATCTCATTTAATATTTTTACAACTTTTTCTTCCATGCTGGTATACTCCCTCTTTATACCAGCATCCTTCAACCATTGTTTTTATAACATTTTATTTTCTCTGTAACTTTCATAAATATAAGATGGATTTTCATAGTAAACACTACTGTTATAATCATCTATTTTTTCGCTGATAAAGGAATTATAAACCTTGATCAGTGCATCAACTACCTCTATTTTCTCGCTGGCAGCTACCTGTTTTATCAAGCGTTTATATACTTTTCCAATATCCCAATGAGAGGGAATTGAATATTTGCATTCCTTGACATTATCGAACCTCCCTGTTGGTATGTGCGCCTCTGCAATAAAATCTTCACTAACCTGATCAATATTATCACAATGATACACATCTGCCAGATCATAGATTTTCTCCAGACGTTTCCTGCCTAATTGATTTACTACATCTGCACGAATATTTTTCGTTTTCCGCGAAATATAGTCAATCAGACTGCAAGTGTAAAACAGATCATTATCTTTCTTATCTTCCCGTCCGAGTCCTACCATTAAAGCACCTCACAATCTCTGTATTCAAGACATTTTAATGCATCCTTTGTACAAAATGCATTAGCCCATAAAGTATTTGCATTGCTGATAATATTCCTCAGCTTCTTTCTGCATTAATGAGACAAGCTTGTCTACTTTCTGCTCTTCTCTATATTGTTTAAGTCCATCAATATATTGACTTCGATTCTCATCCAATACAATAAATGGAAGAATATCCGGATTCTTTAGACTTTCCCGAAACATGATCATCCTTCCGGTTCTTCCATTTCCATCCTGGAAAGGATGAATTGCCTCATATTTGGCATGAAATTCCGCAAGGGTTCTCATATTTTTATTCTGTTCTCTATACCACTTTAGTAATTGGTTCATTTCCATCTCAACATCCTGTGGCAACGTTGTTCGATACATCCCTACCATATTTGGACGCTTTTTATAATCACCAATTGCATATCCATTCGCTCTGTCTTCGAATACTCCGGTCTTTAATTCATAATGCAGATGTTTGATTAGTTCCGGTGTCAACTCTTCATCAAGGGTATCAAGCATGTAATTGAACATAAGAAAATGGCCGTTCATTTCTTCAACATCTTTGGCTCTGTAATAGTCATCACTTTGCGGTAATGTTCCACTGTCAAAAAGAGAGGCTGTCTGTTCCGGAGTAAGTGTGCTTCCTTCAATTTTATTGGAATTATATGCCATGGCACGCTGTGTGTAAGCATATACACCAGATCTGTCAAAGCGTTTCCGTTCAATTATAAATCTCTCAACCAACCATTTTTTGTAATCCTGCACAAACTTCCCTCCTATCCGAAATATTCCTGCATTAACGAATCAAATAGCATCTGGGTTTTATCCAATGCTTTTTGAATTGCAACTTTAGATTTGTCGACTTGGTTGACGAAGTCTGCGAATTGTTTCTGAATCTCCATTGGTGGACGATACATCTTTATCTGCGCCATTGCACTAAGCACCAAATCTCTATTCGCAATCCCCTTAGTCAGCCTCTGAGATTGTTCAAAACAATAATCTCCATTCAGCATATTTTCAAAAAAAATTCCATTTAATTTAGACTTATCAAATTTTAACACTGCGACATGGACCCAGTTCGCAAATTCTTCATCAATATCTATCAATTTTGCGATTCCAGTTGTTCCACCTTTGCTATAAAGCATATCACCTTTTTCAGGATGACATTTCTTTATCGCATTAGCATAATCTTCATCAGAAATGTATCTTGCCGTAGAAAAATCTATGTAACCATTGACAATATTTCTAACGGAAATGAATGGATGTCCACCATTTTCTTTTCCAATATCAGGCAACGATTTATGAGGTCCATCTTTTATATAAAAGCATTCATCACCAATAGTTGTTTCGCTCCATCTCATCGGATTAGTTGCCGGATCACCAAACATCTCGACAAATCGGGCTTTAATGAGATCATCTAATGAAGACAATTCTCTTTTCCTTAGAGCAATAATTTCACTTACTTTTTCCAATGTCTCCACTGCTTTTTTTTGATAGACAATATCTGGAAGATTTATCTCAATGTTTGAAACAATTGACTTAGATAATTCCTTGAAGGTCGCACCCCGCCCAAGTGAATTAAGAAAAACCGTATTTCCCTTTAAGAACCAGTATAAATATTTATTATTTATTTTTTTAGAACAAATTAGATTCTTAAATCCTTGGTTACAATACATCTCACAGCCAGCTATAGCCACCTTACCAATAGGTGCTCTTGATGAAAGAATCACTGTTCCCTCTGGAAATGATTTTAATCCTGTTTTTTTAACTGCAAGTTCTGTAATCTTACGTACACTATCAGTAATAATATACGTATCATCATTTAATTCTGCAGGTGTTATCCATTTGATAGTCCCCTCCCAATACTCATCTATATTGGTTTTCGGGGTACTGCCTGATACAATTTCACAAATATCACCAAGCTTATATTTTTCCATCTCTACCATCCCTACAAACCTTAATTTAACCCCAGCAACTCTTCCAAAGCCTGCATTTCTTCTCCAATTTTCATCTCAATTTCATGCAGTTCTGTCATGATTTCCTGTGTTGATGGGTATTCTACTGGTACATATTCGATTTCTTTGTATTTGTTAATGCTCAGATCATAGCCGTTTTCTGCAATTTCTTCTTTTGGTACAAAGAAACTCTGCTCTGTGCGTTTACGGTCAGTCTCTTTATCCAGGTTTCTGAAACGCTCTATGATATCCGGAATGTCATTTTCTTTCGTTTCTGTTCTCTTATCATCAAGGCTAAAACCATCCGCTTTCATATCATAAAACCAGACTTTATCAGTTCCACCATGTCCTGTTTTGGTAAAAATCAAAATAGCTGTAGATACTCCTGCATATGGTTTAAACACGCCGGAGGGCATGGAAATCACTGCTTCCAGACGGTTTTCTTCTACCAGGGCTTTTCTTATGGCTTTATGGGCAGTTGAGGAACCAAACAGAACTCCGTCCGGTACAATACATGCACATCTACCACCAATTTTCAGCATACGGATAAACAATGCAAGAAACAGTAATTCTGTTTTCTTTGTTTTACATACTTTCAATAAATCTGCGCTTACAATATCGTAATCCAGACTTCCCTTAAATGGCGGATTAGCCAGAATCAAACTGTATTTTTCCTTGTCTGTATTCTGATCTGACAGACTGTCTCTGTACTCAATATATGGATTCTCCACACCATGGGTCATCATGTTCATTGCACCGATCCGAAGCATGGTCCTGTCCATATCATAACCATGGAACATGTGATTCATATAATGTTCCTTGTTTTGTCTGTTAAAAAGAACCTCCTGCTTTTTTTTATCTCGCAAATATTCACTTGCAGCAACCAGAAAACCAGACGTACCGCATGCCGGATCACAGATGATTTCATCTGCCTTAGGATCCATCATTTCCACCATCATTCGGATAATGTGCCTCGGTGTACGGAACTGACCATTTACGCCTGCCGTAGCAAGTTTTGAAAGCAGATATTCATATACATCGCCCCGGGTGTCTGCTGACTTAATCTGTTCCATCTGCTCATAAATGGCATCCATAGTAGTCACAATCTTATCCAGCATCAAAGGAGTCGGTACTTTAAAAATTGCATCTCCCATATATTTGGAATAGGCACTTTCCTTATCTCCATGGAGATTTTTTATAAACGGAAATACCCACTCCTGCATAGTGCTATACATTTTTGCAGCAGGAAAATCATGAAAAGTACTCCATTTCAGCTGGCTTCCATCAATTTTTCGGTCTCCAATCTGTATTTCCCCGGCAAATATACTCTTATGTGGCAAACCAAGCATTGCCGCCTCTTTTGCACGGACATTGTCTGCATCATCCAGATCGCGGATAAACATCAGATATGTCATCTGCTCAATTACATCCAACGGATTAGTCAGTCCTCCTGTCCAGAATAATTCCCATAAATTATCAATTTTACTTTTTAATTCTCCGGTAACCATATCATTCGTTCTCCCTGTTCCAAACGTAAGAAGTATACCTTCCCCCGCCTATTTTTATTATCTGATTGTTCTTTAGTAATTCGTTCAGTGTTCGCTGTATGGTTGTCTGACTGATTTCCGGGCATTGAGCTGCAATTTCCGCTTTCGTAATCCTGCCATAAGAGTTTCTGATAATTTCTCCAATACGATCAGATTTTGAAATTGTTTTGTCCGTAAGAATCTCCACCCTGTCCGCAAACTCCCGGTAAGCAGCAACTATAACCCCTAACATATATTTCACAAAAGGAGCATAATCATTTCTGCCTTCATGCCATTCCCATGAGCTTTCCTGCAAAGCTTCATAATAATTCTCTTTTGTGTCTGATATCAGTCTTTCAATACTAATATACTGACCAACATAATACTCCGACTTATACAAAATCAATAAAGTCAGGAGACGGCTCATTCTTCCGTTTCCATCATTAAATGGATGAATGCAAAGAAAATCCAATATAAACATTGGAAGCAACAGCAGTATATCCATAAACTGCTTATTGACAGCATCCTTAAATGCATTGCATAAATCATTGACTGTTTCTGCTGTTTCCCATGCCGGAATCGGCTGAAATCTCACTCTTTTCGTTCCATCTGGAAGTTCTTCTGCAATCACATTATCCACAGACTTAAAATTCCCACCGTATCCATTGCCACTAAATTTATACAAATCTCTGTGCAGCTGCAGAATCATATTTGAACTGACAGGAATATATTCATAGTTTTCATGAATCGTTGCCAGAACATCCCTGTATCCGGCAATTTCTTTTTCACTCCTTGTCTTTGGCAATGTTTTCTCACGGACAATTTTCTTCAACCGATCATCTGTTGTTATAATTCCCTCGATTCTGTTAGACGCTTCCGTACTTTGTATTCTGGCAATCTCCAGCAGCTCTGACAGTAATTCCTTTTGTACATTGTCTGTGGAATACCGGCCTCTATATTCATGAATCTGAGCAATATATGATACAATATCAGGAGTAAGCAATTTGCTGTATTCTTTCTCAAAATCAAAACTTCTCATCAATTATCCTCTCAGCGTGTAATGTCATTGTCTTGCTCCCATTTTATCATTAATTTAGTCATAGCGCAATTCAATTTAGTCATTTTGTATGCAAATGACTAAATTGAATTGCATATGGTGTAATTAAGATTTATCTATCTCACTCCCTCATAAATAAGCACCTTGTTCAGATTATTGCCCTATTATCCTGTTCAAAAATCCTTCGTCCGGATACTCTGGAATTTCAAAGAATATATCTATTTTTCCAGGTTCTGCAGAACGTTCTTCAAAGGCCGGGAAAATAAAGCCGCATTTTGGAGTTCCGGCATTGTAATCTTTATCTATCGGAGCCACCACACAGATCAGGAAACTGTATATTTCTTCTGACTCCCACTGTTCACTATGATCTGAGCCTTTCTTTGGGATATCATATATTCCATGATAAATATAAATTCCAAACTCCTGTCCCTGCAGACGGTTTATTTTATCCGAAGAATCTTTTGTATCACAGATTCCCTCTGCAAGCTGTTCACAGAGAGTCTGAACCAGAAGATCATCTTTTAATCCGTATTGTGATAATGCCATCAGTAGTTTATGGATGCTGTCATATGTCATATCCCCTTCAGGGAATTTATAACATTTTAACTGTTCATTTGTTTTGGAAAAAGGAATGGTTTTCGCAAGATCCAGATTTACCTGCTGATCATGTTTGCTCATATTTTTGAAGCTTACATTGAAGGTATTATCTATGTATCCCTCATCATCTATATATGCTCCTGCTGCACGCACAAAGCAGTTTCTGGATAATGTCATTCTGCGGGTTAATTCCAGCATATCATTTCGGTTGATCTTTGTATCTTTTTTATTCATCAAAATGGTTCCATCCTCCAAAAATACCTTTATCGCTATGTCCTGTCTTATGCCCATTTTCATTATAATGATTCATATTTCCAAAACAATCGGGGCGGCTTTCACCTATTTTGTTTCCATTAGCATCATAATTTTCCATACTTCCAAGCCAGCCTGGACGACTTTCACCAGTCTTATTTCCATTGGCATCATAATTCTCCATGCTGCCAAGCCATCCTGGACGGCTCTCTCCTATAAAGTTTCCGTCCGCGTCATAATGCTTCATAGTTCCAAATAATCCGGGACGACTATAACCTTTTTTACTCATATATATATGTACCTCATTTCTATCAGAAATAAATTTTCAGCAAAGTCCGAAAAACAGGGATTGCATTAACAGATACTGATTCAGTTAAGATCTGGCAGATCAATCTTTATCTAATTCATCAATAATCCTCTTGTTCATAGAATCATAGGAATTCCAGTTTTCTTTTCTGGTGTTTATTTTTACCTGTTCACAGACGTATTTCAGAATCCAGAAAATATCATCAACGCTTTTTCCTGTGCGTTCTTTGATCCATTCAGGAGTAACAGATACTATGTTATGCGCTGCTACATTTCTCACATTCTGCTCTATATTTACCAGTTCCTGTATTCTCTGCACCATTAACGTATCTGTACATTTCTTCTGGATAATTTCCAGTAGATGAGCAGAATATACCGGCCCATATCTGAATGGATAAAATTTTTGATTTAAAATATCCAGTATTTCACCGACAAGTCTGTTTTTGTCCCAGATTCTTTGATTATTTCGCTTATAATATCTGGTAATGTCAATATCACATGACTGTTCCAATACTATTTCAAGCAAATCTACACCTAACGGAGTAATCGCCCTGATAAAGTCAGCATATTCTCCCCGTTTTACCTTTAAATCCAGAGCCAGCATATATTCAAACAGGACTTTCTTTTCATTTTCTCCGCGTACTGCAGTAATAATCCCATTATTTTCCGGCAAAACCCTGTTCATCCTTGTCCAGTCCAGAAGCGAACGGGCATCTGCAGTTTCCAGCCACTGATATGCAACAGGACTTAAATCTTCTTTTATTTCTTTTCCCACAGCTAAAGCAGCATGATAATCATAGGCAAGTAAATGCTTCTTTATCATATCAATTTTCAAAAGACGCATTAAATTCAGGCATTTTACTTCCTGGCATCTGTTTTCTGCGGTTTCTTCATTGTCCATATTTAATTCCCAGTTGGCATCAACATCATACTCGTCCCGTTCTTCATGTTCTAAATTACTTTTCTTTTGTGGCGTTGAGACCTGAATTGGTAAAAATCTGTACTCAGACAGCGTTGCCATAACCAGCAATGCGCTCTTCATTGCAGGAGTTCCGGAAGCCATATTTACCAGCAGAATATCTTCCGAGTCCTTTTGTTCTTCTATTTCTGCAATAATCCGATGAAACTCATTATAAAATATATCATACTGCTGAACATCTATCATATCTGAGTTCTCAATAATGTGAATCTCAAATTTGTGATGCAGAAACTCTCCAAGCAGCTCCAGGGTTTTTACATAACGGTTGTCCTTTTTATGATTCTCCATCATTTCCTTAGACAGATAAAGATATACAACATCCGGCTGATAATATCTGCATATGTGTATCATAGAGCCATCATATAAATATTTAATAGGATCTGTATTTCCAATTGGTGAAAATAAATATTTCCTTGCCATTTTTCTCCTCCGTTTTATCTATACATTTTTTAGTTAGATCAGAACAATCTCTTCATCAAATTCTGGCACTTCACCCCATGAAGTTACCTTGCCTTTTCCTGTTATTTTATATATTCGGACATTGTCCTCTGTTTTGTCAATATATCTCGGAATTTCTTCTATCAGTTTGTTATATCTCTGTGTTGTCAGCATTGCCTCAAAAGCTGACTTCTGAACACGTTTTCCATAACCGGACAAAAGTTTGGCAAGTTTTACCCTCTTACGATTATCTACAATATCGTAAATAATCAAAACAAATTCCTTATCTGATTCCAATTCATCAGATATCTGGAAATAATAATCTTCATCATCGTATGATAATTGGCTCATAAAGGCTTGCGTCTCCCTCCTCAATTGCTTTCGCCAGATGTTCCATCTGAAGAAAAATACCACGACGAAAGCTTACCGCGTAGTCTACATATTTTAAATATCTGACTTCTGTCTGAAATTTCCTCTCCAATTTATTTAAATACAGCTTTAAGCCATCCTTTGTTATATAGCATCCCGGTTCATCCATATTAAAATAGAAGTGATCTTTCAGGATTTCATGTCCATTAATCATACTCATCGCCGTAGCATCCACGATAATTGCCCGCCATTCTTCTATCATATCGCTGGCAAGAGTAGGATGCTTTTCCGCATCCCTGTGTATAAAACCAAAATATGGATTTAAGCCTTTCATTTCTACCTTACAATAGACCTCATTCATCAATATTGAATATCCAAGGCTTATCATAGAATTGAATTCATCTCTTGGCGGACGGCGGTTTCTTCCCTGAAAAGTAAAATTTTCATCTATGCAGGCTGACAATCCTTTGAAATAATACTTTGCAGCCTGCCCTTCAAAACCAATCATCTCTTCTATTCTATCACAGGTTAATACTTTGTTTCTGCAGATAGCTAACATTTTTTGTTCTTCTTCCAGATTTAAACCTTTACTTTTCTCATACCTGCGCAGCACTACGCTTTGATTTTTGATTTTTGCACTTAAAATTTTCATAGCAAGTTCCACAGCAAAACCTGTATCATAGAGTGCACATTGTTTTCTCTGACGTTCTACATTGACGTGACCTGTTGAGATTAATCTGCCAAAATATTTACCACCTTTTGAAAAGTAACTTACAGGAATTCCTCTCTGCATACATTCTTCTGCACACTGTGTCGTCATATGGGATTGCCCCATAATTGTAATTCCATCCAGAGATTCTATGGGAAGCATTCGTTTCGAACCATCTTTTTGTTTTACGGTACAGCAGTTACCTTCTATTCCTATTGTTGCACCACTGTCATTTACATATAAAAGACTCATGATATCACCTCTGTTTCTCTAGTAATAATTCACTTTATTGCCAAATGTAACTGTTTCTAAATTTGGATACAAATTTTGTCCCCTATCGGGGAGCTACGTTTCACAATAATGTTTGATGAATTCGACAAGACATTCGGTGGAGTGTTTCCGTCCCCTATCGGGGAGCTACATTTCTCAATAATAATAAGACTATTTAAGACGATTAAAACCGAGCGTTTCCGTCCCCTATCGGGGAGCTAAATTTCTCAATTGCGACAAGAACGGGAAGAAAATTTGGGAAAATGACATGTTTCCGTCCCCTATCGGGGAGCTACATTTCTCAATCACCAGAACAGTTCTGTCAGTATATCTCTGACCGTTTCCGTCCCCTATCGGGGAGCTACATTTCTCAATGATGGGAAAATACGGGTGTAAGTGGTTTTGTTTTCGTGTTTCCGTCCCCTATCGGGGAGCTACATTTCTCAATGCTCAGAGAGCTTCAATCCAGAGGTGATTACATTCTGTTTCCGTCCCCTATCGGGGAGCTACATTTCTCAATCATCAACTCACCACTCGGCAATACTGCATTATAGGTTTCCGTCCCCTATCGGGGAGCTACATTTCTCAATAGTTCGCAACGCATACTGGACTAAAAAGACAATCAGCGTTTCCGTCCCCTATCGGGGAGCTACATTTCTCAATGATGTGCGACTTAGAGGATACGATAAACGTACAGAAGTTTCCGTCCCCTATCGGGGAGCTACATTTCTCAATCATCAGTGGATTACGCATCCTAGACGTATGACACAGTTTCCGTCCCCTATCGGGGAGCTACATTTCTCAATTTTCAAAGTCATCACAGTACTTGTGATAGACGATCGGACGATGTTTCCGTCCCCTATCGGGGAGCTACATTTCTCAATAGTCACATATAAAGCAATCCAGCACGCCGGGAAAAGCGTTTCCGTCCCCTATCGGGGAGCTACATTTCTCAATAAAACAGATGGAATGAAGCGTGAAGCATGGAGCGTTTCCGTCCCCTATCGGGGAGCTACATTTCTCAATATAAAAAAAATAAACAGTGGCGGTAATCATACAGTTTCCGTCCCCTATCGGGGAGCTACATTTCTCAATTTTAAAGAAAATGGAAAATGTAGGAATCGCTTTACACGGTTTCCGTCCCCTATCGGGGAGCTACATTTCTCAATCATATAAAGGAAGAAGTAAAGATTATGATTACAGTTTCCGTCCCCTATCGGGGAGCTACATTTCTCAATTTTGAGTGTGAAGATCTTTTCGCTTGTGAGGTTTTCGGTTTCCGTCCCCTATCGGGGAGCTACATTTCTCAATGATGATTCAGGTGTATTATACCGGATCACATTAAGTTTCCGTCCCCTATCGGGGAGCTACATTTCTCAATACCATCCCCGCAACCCCATGTCCTGTCTGGGACGAATAGGGGGATTGCGGGGGAAAAGTAATTTCATTGAAATACAGCTGTTTTGGAAAGTAAAAAGTTCTCACAAATCCAGCATTTAAGCCATGCGCGGCAAAATACGAAATTTCACGCATTTAAGAACAAAATGCTCAAATAATATTTAATTCACATTCCCCCATCATATATTCTTTTCCCTGATATCTTGTACATTTTAAAATATGAGGGGATACTCCCATACGGGTATCTTTATAATGTTGATGGGTTTTAGGCACATTTGTTCTGTCAAAAATATTTTTTACAGTTTCAATGCCCTCTTTTTCTCCGAATAACGGGTAAATCACTGTCTTGGAAACAAAACCGCTTCCACCGCCCAGAAATACTGTATTCGGTTTTCTCCTGTCACTTCGCGGAAATTTCTTCTGGAAATTCTGATAATACTGTTCATAGAATAACTGTACTGCTTCCAAAATATCTTCCTTTTTTATATTACAAAGTGTTTCATCAATTGTCAATGTACTTTTAATGACTGTTCCCGGTTTTATGCACTCTCGCAGAAGATTCAATGTTTTGTATGTACCATCTGTGTGCTGCTCCCATTTCTGGCACAAAATAATATCTTCTCTGGACAAGGGTTCGCTGTCTCCAACGATAATACCTGACATAATATCGAAATCAACAGTTTCTTTTCCCGAAGATCTTACTGAATTGAATGCATTTTTCTCAATTTTTACAATATTATTATTTAAGATTCTTCTGTTAATCTTGTTAACTTCCAAATCACTCCTGATCTGTCTGGTATCAGTTCTATATTTTTCGCAGTTTTGTAGAATATCTCTACCCAGAAGAAGTGTTCGCAACATTCCTTTCAGAGAACTTCCGGGTATGTAGGGATTCCCATATGGATCTGTAATGCAGGTCATTACCTGAAGCTTTCCTTTTTCTTCTGATCTGTCGCCCACATTCTCTACATATTTCATACAGTTTTTTAAATCATTTTGAGATACATGGTTTCTGAGACACCAGTGTTTTAAGTCTTCTCTTGTATCATCAATCATGAAACGTTCAAAATCATTCTGAAGATGAAGTTTTTTAGCCAACATATAGAACTTTGAGCCATCTATTACCCCTATGGTATTTCTATTCAGAAACATATATTCTTTTTTCTGTATTTCGTTTCCATCACCTACAAATACCGGTCCATTGACTTTCAGATGTATCTGATATGTTTTTAATTTTCGTTCCATATTATACCCCCATGAAGAAAGCTTTTGCATATCGAAATACCGGATGTTTTCCACCGTTTCTTTCTTCAATGATTCTTCCTCTGAATGTGTGCACAAAACATGAACCAGATGAAAAAACATAGAGATCTCTTTTTCGCATTTGCTGCAATGCATACTCTGATGAATCCACAAATCCTGATCTTTTTATTAAAAGATATGAAGAACCTTTCATGACTTGTTCCAATTCTTCATCTTCAGGAAGCGCAGTGGAAAGCAAAATGTTTTTTTCTGATTTTTTCTTTAAATATCCCATCATATCTTCCGGAACTTTACAGACCTTGTATACAAATCTTCCCAGTCCGGAACTTTTCTTTCCACCTATACCAGTGTATTGCAGACTTTCGAACAGTTCATCTAACAATTCCCTGTCACTTTCATTCTCATATCCTGCCAGCACATACAGACCTGTTCCTGTATTAAAATGCCATGTATTAACCCGAAAAGGTTCCGGCTCCTCCATTCCATGAATTCCTACTGAAACTTTCATATCATAAAGTCCCAGATATTTCATATCCTCCATATGTTCTTCCGGAAAAGTTCCATTCACAAAATCCGTGAGCGTACTTACTGGGATGTATTTCAAATTTTTGAATTTCTTTTTCTGACGGGAATCTCCCTGTTTGCTTTCATCCGCTGTCTGAACAGCAATCATTGGCTTCGGAATATAGTAAATTTTTCCTATGTATGGGAATGCATCAGAGAATATGATTTTTCTATCTGACACCTGTTTCAAAAATCTATCCTGTTTTTTCATTTTCAGTGCTTCCTGAAACAAAGCTGAAAACAGAGTATCTGCATGAAAAGTGATCTCTGAACTATCCAGATTTCCCCTGCCAAAATGGACTCCATTTATAAACTCCAAACAATATAATGTATAATTCAAAGTATCCTTCCTTTCACCGACTACTCTTTCACAGCCTCATTCAGAATCAAATTGCATTTTTCCAGCAATGTATTATCAACATGGCCGACAACTGCATCTGTATAAATATCCTGAAATTGGATTTTTCCATATCCTCTGGATCCATTTCCTCCAAGATAATCATACTGCAATAATTTCATTGCTTCTGCGAGAGTTTCCATATCTTCCAAAAATTCCTGTTCTTCTTCTAATTCATATATCAAATCCAGTTTAAAAACAGAACCTCTGACAACTCGTTCAATCTGTCTGGGATTTGCTACAGCAGTAGCTCTGGAAATAGAATTTTCAAATTTTACTTCTGTCATACTTTGAAGTCCGGCATCTCGTAATTCTTCTTCGTTTTTTAAAACCATATCAGAAAACAGTAATCGGCTTCTTTTTATATTTCCCTTTTTTGAAGAGCCAAACAGTCGTGTAATACGTTCATGATCTTCATTTGGCTCCACTACACGCTCATTGAATTCTTTTGCCAGAAGGCTTCTCATTTTCCCCTTCAGAGAACTTCCGGGAATCATCGGCAGATTTGTTCTGGCATCCCTTATGATTGGCGAATCCACAGCTCCAATTGCAGCAAATGCACCACTTCCACCAATATGCATTCCTGTTTTTACTAAAATATTTCCTGAAATCCTGATTTTTCCATACATAAATCTTTCCTCCTACTGTTCTTTGCCGCCATAATATTTGTGAAATGCAATCAAAGCTTCCATATATTTGCTGAACAACAGATAATTCTTTTTACTCTGTCTGATTTCTTTAAGAATCTCCAGAATTTCTGCCTGTTTTACAAATGCTTTTACTTTTGGCTCCCGACCACATTCATATATAAAACGAATTCTGAGATACTCAATTCTTCCACAAATTTCATCATCCAATTTTTCTGATGTATATGTAAGAACCTGATTATAAATATCCGCAGTCATTGCCAGAAGATTCCGTATTTTAGATGTAGTTACAATATTTACTTTTCCTCTGCATTTTTGCTTTGACTCCTCAACCAGACTCTTAATCGCCTCTTCAGCTTTATCTACATAGTTATTCTCATTAATTCTCATCCCTGTGTTCCCCCTTTTTGCGATGAATGTATGCGTAAAGATTAATTGCTGTTTTCAATTGTCTGCAATCCTGATCCGACTGAATCCACCTGTACATTTTCTGAGACAACTGTCTGTATTTTTCTTTTTTCGGTCCTTCCTCTGTCGGCTCCAGCCTGGAAAGAAGATACATCATTCTTGCAAAATTGATCTTCTCCTCATGTCCTCTTACCAACTCCATCATACGGTATAAGAAGGACATTCCTCTGGTTTCGTCAATACCTTCAAAAAAATCACATAATGCCCTGTATTTTTCCTGAACAACTCCTTCTTCCAGTTCTTTCCATGAATAGGTTCCATCGCTGATCTCTTTTTCTTCATCCCCGTCATCCACCAGATGAATTTCTCCATCCTGAAGTAATGTCACTGCATTTTTTTCCGGCATTCTCTTTGACTCTGATTCCATCATACCGGTTTCTTCTGCAATGGCAGCAATCGGATAAGAAAAATCATAAATACCGATGCCTGCTGAAATGCTTAATGTCCCCTGAGTATATTGTTCAAATTTTCTTCTCAGATCTACAGACAATTCAATAATATCATTCCATGCACCTACAATAAATACATCATCTCCTCCGGAATATACAATTGTAGCCTGTCTTTTCTTTCCACCATTTTTTCCTTCCAGTGAATATTCTCCATTTTCCAGGATGAATCGAATATAATACTTGAAGAATAAGGATAACTGTCTGGATAAAGTAGCTGTTCTGGATAATGTCATATATCTGTCTCCATTTTTTGAATTACAGAATCCTGACACAATAGCCTGTCCAAGATTATCCACATCTGCTCTCAATACCCCGATTCTGCTGATGCCTTCAGCTTCCCGGGCAAATTCTTCAAAAGTACTTCCTGTTGAATAATCTCCTACCCACAGCTTCGTAGCAATATGTTTTCCTGTATAAAGCTTATTTTTAGAATAGGCTCGTACAAAATAATCGTCATTTTCCATTCGTCTGCACAGTTTTTTTTCATCGTCTGCAACCAGACAATATCCTCCCGGCAGTGGCATGGCATCTTCTCTTTCATCTGGATTTTCCAGTACAACGGAGAAAAAATCTGCATACAATACATTTTTTGAAAGCTTCTCTATTTTTCTGCACAGAGCGCAAACTCCCTCTTCATCTACATATCCGATTTTTTTGCAAACCTTACATTCTCTGGAATAATCCTGCTCTTTTCGATTATTTAACCGAATTATTTCTCTCGCCGTATATCTGTGCTGTTTTTGCAACGACAGCATTTTACTCATTTTCCTGAATAACTCTGTATAACTACCCTCCGGAACGTTTCTGAATGCATTCCCTGTACATTGCACATATCCAAAAGCAACAAAAAGATCTGTCTGGAACTGTTTCAATAACCATTCCTTCAATTCTTCCTGAAATTTTTGAATCTGTATAACAGTTTTCGTTGTATTTGCAAGAAGCAGATAACAATGTCCGCCTCCGGAGTATAAAAGATTTGCCCTTGACAGTTGCAGTCTGTCTAAAAGAAGATCTATGATATGCTCCATCATAATTTCCAGGTAAAAAGACCTTGCACGCAAAGTTTTCAATGCATTTTTAGAGCTTATTGTATATATGAAACTCTGTATTCCTGAAATATCCATAGAACATAAGAGAAATGCGTTCCTGTCATAAAAATCCTTCTTATCAAATAATTCCGTCTTATAACTCAAATGATTTTCGTTTAGATAATCATATATGCAGCTAGAAATTGCCGCAGTCAATTTTACATGATCAAACAGAGAAATATCACTTAATTCTTCATTTGAAGTGGAGGATGGCATATAAGAAAGATTTGCTTCCATAACGGCCAGTAAGGAGTTCAGATATTCTTCACTCCAATTCATACCTCTGAAATTATCTAACATTCTCTGACAGATTTTCATATAGAATTCTCTGGAAAATGGCTTTTTCTCAGAAGCAGGATAATTAATCTTCCCCTGATTATCCATATCACCTGGCTGATAATAAAAACTTTGGTTATTTCCATTCAATACATTAAACACGCTCTGAAGCGGGACTGACAGATCAAAACCCTTTTCTTCAGTGTCTTCCTTTTTTCTCCTGTCTGCAAAGGCAGCTATATTATCTGCCAGATAAACGATGTACGCCAGATTATCCTCTTTCAGACGTGCACTTTTGATTTCTGAAAAGTGATGGTATCTTACACAGTCAAGAATCTCTTTATCCTCTATTTTTCCCTCTTCTTTAAGAAAATCATATCCTGATACACTATGATTTCTTCTGTCACTGCCTTCCCGGTAAACTACTTTTCCTATGTCATGAAGCAGACTTCCTGTAATCAACTTAATTTTCTGGTCAATCATCTTCATTCCTCCTGACGTATTTCATTGCTCCCATTCCCATGCCTGTCTTAATTCCCACTCCGGCAAATTCTCCGAATTTAAATAACATTCTCAGATATCTTGCCATTGTTTCTGGTCCTCTAATATGAATACAGATACTTCCTGTAAAACCTGTGATCTGAACTTTCTCCAATGGAAATGGTACTGTCTGCAAACGGTACCGCACGATTTCACTCTGTTCAACAAGTGCCCCCAGTGTTTCCTCATCAAACATATCAAAAGCTTCTGAAACAGCACTGTATTTTCTCATAAGACTGGCATATATTAAGCCCAAATCCGGATATATTACATATTTTCCGTCACTTTTAAAAGCTGTGGGTGTCTGAAACTTTATCTCCAAATATTTCGGACATTTCTTCTCATAAAACTCTGTGATAAGTTCATTATCATTTTTCAAGTGCATCCTTTTATTACATACAGAAATTGATAATCCCTTTTTTCTCAAAAAAATATCTGTACATTCAGACAACGGCATAATTATATTTTCATATGCTTCTTCATTCAAAGTCTTTATTGTCCAGATGGTGTTGTTATTTTCCCTCGTGATACATTGACTATAAGGATTTAACTGGTTTCCATGTAGTCTGGCTGCATATTCTGGAGAAATATTTTCCATAATAACTCCCTGTAAATTTGATGACTGCCTGTAATTTATTTCTTTTGTTTCCAGTTCCATTTGTAATTCTGCATACATTGAAGCACCTCTACAGTAAGTATTTTTGTGTATTTTGTACTTTTTTTATATATTTTATGTCAAATCATTGTACATTATATCACTTTTCATATATAACGTCAATTTGTTTTACCATGAAGGTTACTATGAAACTTACTATGCAGCCAGACAAAAACAGCCGGATAATCAGATAAACTATCTTAATTATCCGGCTATTTTTCCTGCTTCTTTTCTTACATTTACGTCTGCTTTTGTATAAAGTTTTGTCTCTGTATCATCATCCTCGCATTCCGGAGTTTTGAAATCAAATCTCCTGATCATAAATGCAAAGATCACATAATTAAAACTTTCTACAAATGATTATTCCACGTTTCACTACAAAATACATCAAAAAGCTCCTGGAGCTTCAGATTTTTCTAAAGTTCCAGGAGCCATTTTACGTTTGGACACTCTCATGCTCGCGCATGAATCTATATTTTATGCTAATTATGCATTCTTCTCAGCGATAGCTGCCTGTGCTGCGGTGAACAAAATGCGGAAACTTTTGCCCCTCTTTTTCGTTTCCCATCAACTAAACACCCCATAGGACTTTCTTCTGGATTAAACCGCAAATACCAATCGAATCCATCTTTTCTTGCAATTATTTTTTCCACAAAAGCTTCAATTACTGACTCTGGTATGTCTGCATCGCTATCAAAGTTAGTGTATTGATCCAAAGCATATTTTAAAATAGTTATCTTTTCTTTTGAAGTAACTTCGTCAATCTCACTTTCAATTTCACTTGGTTCTAATTCCGCAAGTTCTTTTTTTAACTGAGAGATGCTGTTTTCTGTGCTTTCCTTCTTTAATATGAAGATATCTCTTGCAAGTTCTCCATCAGCACGCATTTCAATTAAGTTGTCAAGTCGTTTCAGGAGTTTCTGTAATTCTTCTTTTTTCTGATTAATTATATCTGTATTGTCGCATACTTTCTCTTCATCGTCAATATGCTTCTCTAACATAGATTCAGCCAGCGATAAAACTTGATCCGTGTCAGAAAGATAATTCTTAAAAATATACTTAGCCATCATCTGCAGTTTCCATCCGGCAATCATTGGAGTTTGGCATATACCATCAATCGGCAATCCCTTATTCAGTCTAGTTCTTACTGTTCCGGTTCTAATGGAACTATAGCACTGATACCCATATTGTTTTCCCTCTGTCGTATTGTGCCACATTTTACGGTTGAATTTATGCCCGCATTCGCATTCAAGCAGTTTCACCCACACATCGCTAGGTGGTTTTTCGCCATACATACGTTGACCGGAAGTGTCTACTGATAAAGTTTTTCTGCGACTATTTATCCTTTTTTGTGCTTGGTCGTATTCTTCCTCTGTGATAATCGGTTTATGATTTCCTCTTACCTGTGTAAATTCCATATCACCAAAATTACGGATCTTCTTTTGTTCCAGGAAATCTGGTGTAAATTCCTTATGATATGTAATAATGCCACAATAAAAAGAATTACGTAGTATTTTAGAGATATTACTTACATGCCAATTTGACTTTCCCATAGCAGTTAAACGCCCGGCTTTTTCCAGTTCAAACTGAATTTTTCGCATTCCCCAACCGTCCAAATACCAATCAAAAATCATTCTGACAGTTTTCGCCTGTTCTGGATTTATTACCATATCTTTTCCGACACGATCATATCCAAGTATGTTTCCATTTCCGTAGAAAACGCCATTTTCCATAGAAGTCTGCTGCCCGGATTTTACACGAACTGATGTTTTACGACTCTCATCTTGTGCCAAAGTTGCCATTATAGTTAAGCGCAGCTCTCCATCTCCGTCGAAAGTTTTAATGTTATCATTCAGGAAAAATACTTCTACACCTTTGCTTTTCAGCTCTCTTGTATATTGAAGCGTATCAACAGTGTTTCGGGCAAAACGTGATACTTCTCTGGTTAGTATAAGGTCAAAATTGCCGCTTGATGCGTCTTGAATCATCTGCATAAATTGAGGTCTTTTCTTCGCAGAAGTCCCAGTAATACCTTCATCTACATACATTTTTACAATGTCCCACTCAGGATGCTGCTGTAAAATTGGTTTATACCAGTCTTTTTGGTTTTCAAGTGCTGACAATTGTGCTTCGTGTTCAGTTGAAACGCGCGCATAAATTACAACATTTCGTTTAATTGATCTTTGATCCTGTGTTGTTTCTTCAACCATTCATATTCCTCACATATTTCCGCATTTTGCTTTTATATGTGAGTCAGTATAGCATGAAAACTCCGATAAATCAATGATATCTTGGTAGTCATTCAGAATATTCCTGAATATTATATAACTTATTTTGTTGTCCAAATACAGAGCTTCTATCATTTTTAATGCTGAAAAAATTTTCCCGTTTGCTTTCTGCATAATATAAAGCTCCTATTGTTAAATTTTACTTGTTAAAAAGCTCTTTTATCGCCTTGTCCATAGCTTCCCTCTGCTCCGGATCATGGTCTATCTGGCTACACCATCTTTCAAACATAGCGCTTATGATCCGCTCTTTTATAGGCTCTTCCATCTCTTTTTCTCCCTATATATCTTCTACGCCATCAAGCTGCTGTACAAGCCCCAGAGCGGCTTTAAAGCCTACCGCAAAAGCTCGCTTTTCCGCTTCTTCTACATAAGTGCAAAGCTGTCTCTGTGCTTCCCTATCTGGCAGCAGTTGACTAACCTTTGTCTCTGGTAATGGCGTGCGACTACTCGCCCACAAGCTATATAAGCTCTGCATGATATCCATCGCTCACACATCCTTTCAGTAGCCTGTCATAACATAGTGTATCACCATCAGTAAGGGCGGCACAACCAGCAAAAGGAAAAGGGCTGTACCATACATGAGACTGTGCAATTTTCGCCCTACATACATCTTAATTTCCTCTTCAAAAACGCTCTGCCACTCGTCATAAGTCATAAGCTTTTCTTTTCTTCTCTGACTGCTCATACCTCATTCCCCACTTTCTCACAGCCCTTCATAAAGGTTTCATATCCTTCGCGCCACTCTTCTACTTGCTGATAGGCTTCTTCTATGCTCTGTGACGGCACTTTACAGCTTTCAACCCATTCCTCGTAGTAACTTGCTTTCTCTTCTGCTGCTGCCGCAAGCTCTTTGTCGTAGACTTGTCCATCTTGAAGCTCCCACCCTTGGTAAGTCTTGATGTCATCCAGAAGCGCAAGATATTCGTCCATATAGCCGGACTTCAGCAGAAAGCGTAAGAAGCTATCTTCTTGTCCCAGACCGTAAGGGCAACGGTCATAGTAGGCTATGGCGCGATCACATTCGTCTGAGCCGTGGTGTGCGCCACACACTAAGTCACTGATAAAGCCCCCTAAAAGCTCACTTAGGGTTGTGTCATCTGCTGCCACTTTGTAAATGGCATCTTTTAAATCCTCTTTGGGAAGTTCCAGTGTAAGTTGTACTTTTACTTTACGATTTTCCATGTGTTGTCCCCCTTTTCGTACATATCGTGCTGAACTCGCTGCTTAAAATAGATATCAGAAGTGCTTACTGAGTTAAAAATGGTTGTCAGCATAAAGTTTCTGACATTCCGAATGTTGCCAGTGAAATCATTAAGAGCCATCAAAATATACTCAATATGTTCATATCTTACTTTCCTAAATCTTTCTTTTACAGTTTTAGCAGAAACATTTTGCTGATTTATCCGCATCAATGAACTGTCAGCCATATTGTATACTTCTGTCATAAGCGTTATGATATTTTCTACTTCATCAGTTAAACTTTCTTTACTATATCCAATCTGTCTCATCGTATCGTCGAAAGATATGATTTGATTAGTATTTTTTTGTAAAGTTTTATTCTGTAGAGTTTTATATATTGCATCATTTTGAGTGTCATCCACTTTATGCACTACACAATCCGAGCTGCCACAAAATGATGCAACGGAAGTGCCTGTCTTTTCCGGTGTCACATTTTGATGCACCGGGACATCAAGTAGTTCATACTCATAGTAAAAGTGATTCTTTTCATCCTTCATGCGGTACTGAACAAGATAACCTGATTGCTTTAGTTGATTCCATGCACTGTCAAAACTTCTTCTGCCTTCAGGACACTTGGACATCAAGAAGCCTTTATATAAAATAAAGTCATCCATAGTGATATAGCTTTGAATCAAACTATATAATCCCTTAACCTTTAAAGAAATTTTTTCATTTCTCAGGATTTCGTTTGATATCATTGAGAAGTTTATACGTTTCTTTCTGAATTTCCCGCCAGTATATGTCTGTTCGGTACTCATGCGCATCCCTCTTTTCTCCATGTTCTCGTAGATAACTACGTTATCTTGTATTCATATTATCACATCTTATAATAATGTCAATACTTTTTCTCTATGTTCTCGTAACTTTATATAATTTCTAGTAATATTATATGATAATTTGACACAAGCAAAAATACATTGTATAATGAATAAACTAGAGTAATGGGAGGGAAATGATGTTTGCATACTATAAACTTTTTGACTATTTGAGAAAGCACAATCTCAAACAAAAAGATCTGATTGATAAAAAAATTGTTAGCAACGGCACTATGCAGAGATTAAAGAACAACGAATATGTAAATACTTCTATTCTTGACTCCATATGCAACTACTTAAAGTGCGACATCACTGATATCATGGAACATATTCAACCAAATGAAGATGAACAATAAAAATCCTAGGTAACTGGGATTTTTTCATGTTCGGATTTGTATGTGAAGTGTGTGAGTGAGATAGACCTCGATAGCGGTCACAGACAGCCCCGACACCCGCGGACATGTAAACCATCCCCCCGCAGCAGTCACACAAGGCGCACACTATCGCAAGCTGACACGAAAAATAAAATAAGATAACGGCGGATCATACCGCCTCAAAGATAAAATGCGGGGATGTGATACCCCCACTCACGCAAGTAGATCAAGCCTTGAAACATGCGCCCACAAGCAAAGCAGCTTTATATCTGGCACAGCTTCACACGTCTGACCGCCATGCAAGGGCGCAAGCCCGGCAGCAGTCTTTTATCCGGTATCTGCTGCCATATCCGCGATAGCAAGCCTTTACAGCTCTATGCAAGCCGGATAGTGTGGCGACACGCAAGACAGTATAAGCCCAGGTCAACCCAACCAGCAAAAGGAAAAGGACAAAAAAATAGCCTAGACATCATACCTAGGCTATTACAATGTTTATAATTCTGTTATATTTTGTTTATCGAACATTTTCGTATCTCTTTACAAGGTTGTAAAAAGTATTCTTTTTAACATCCAACAATTGCATTGCTTCTATTGCTTTTATCCCTTTGTTTTTCCATTGCGAGTAAACGCATTCCCAGTTACTCGGAAATTCTGCAAGCGGTCTACCGGTTGGTCTGCCCGTTTTCGTTGAAAATTTCTTTTCTTTTCCATTGACATCCACTTTTGTATCCATAACATTGATCCCTTGTGTCCTTCTCGCCTCATTTGCTCTTCTTTCTTTCTCTGCAACATAAGAAAGGATCTGAAGTACCAATTCAGAAATAAAAGTGCTGTCTAAATCATTACTTCTATTGGACGTATCAAGCAATGGCATATCTATTACTTTAATGTCACATTTCATATCTTGGGTAATCTTACGCCATTGATTTTTTATTTCTTCATAGTTACGACCTAAACGATCAATAGATGCAATAACTAATAGATCACCTTCCCTCATTAAAGGTGCAGCTTCATTAGTTCCCACAAGAGAATTATAACCTCTTCTGTCAAAATCCTTGCCGGATTTCATATCCTTAATAATATGCCTTTCATCTATCCCTAGTTCTTTAAACTCTCGTATCTGTCTTTCCAAATTCTGATCCGTAGAACTAACACGGGCATATCCCCACATTTCGCGTTCCATATAGCCACCTCCATTTGTTTACAAATATAGTATCATATTTACAAACGTTTGTAAAGCATTTTTATATATTTTAAAACGTTTATTTATATTATGATCTTAATTTACAAACATATCCTTATAAGTATACCTTTATGGACAGTCTAACTATAACCTCTCGACAATAAAAGATAAAAGAAATAAAAGTTTTGACAGGCAGCAGCAGCCAAAAGCATAAAAATAGGAATGTGCCATTTTATAACACATTCCTGTAAATGTTATCCTTGTTCCCATAATCTAAAAAACCGGATGCAAGTTTTGTCTCACGCCCTCTGGCATTCTGCCACACTCCTATATTTCATGTATGAATAAATGTTCGGATTCTGCCAAAAAATAGTTAATTTTATAACAATGTTGTTGGTGTTTTTAGGGAAATAACCGGATTTGTTCGAGGACTCGCCTATATAGAGAAACTGATTTATTGATGTCTCAATCCCTATTCCCCTCTTTCTCCAATTCCCTCTTCCCTTTTCAACCACCAACCAAATCAATATGCTTATTATCCGGGGGAGTGGCAGAAAACAGCGACACGATAGTGTCAAGACTGCTGCCATCTCACTTCTGTTTTCCCGCTTCCTTGCGCTTTCTCGCCTTATAAATATACAATTCTTTTCCCAGAACATCATCCAGGGTGCCAATTTTTCCGGCACACCAATCTTCAAATTTGCGTGCCATTGTCTTGCTGAAGAAGAAATGCGGCTTTCTGGTATATGTCACCTCTTCATATTTGCCAGACCTAGGATTATGAATAACGTTAGTGAACGTGTCACCGGGAATGAACTTGCCCCATGACTGAATCATAATTTCTTTTCCGGCAGCTAAACATTTTAAAATAGTTTTATAGTAGCAACGCAAAATCTGATCTGCACATTCCATGTTGCAGTATTTGCGGGGCATAAATCCCGCATTTTTCAGTTCTTGCGAAAAAATGTTTGTAAATTCATGTTTTGTAATCGTTTCCATCTTCTATCCTCTTGGTGGGATGTCCCCACCTCTAACTAAAGTGGTGTTCCATTGCAGAATCAAGAATGTTTTGAAACTCTGATTCTGATCGTTTCCAAAAGCCAGATTTACCAAGTGTATGATATGATCCGCTTTCTGCCGCTTCGAAAATTTCAGGCGTTGTAAAATAACTGGCAAATCCTCTTGAAGTAAATGCCGAGTTGGGAACTTCATATGCTGTTCCCTCATCTAAGTATACTTCAAAAGAAAGAAAATCCCCAGATCCTTGCAATGCAGTAGTCTGAGGAGAATTTCCAAGTGCTCCGGTACGTTCATATATAGTCGGATTTCCCTGGCTATAATATCCCTGCGTTTCCTCTTTTGTTTTCTTGAGCATCTTTGTTTGAGCTTCTTTCATGGCGGCTTTTGCTTCCTGTTGTATAGCTCTTTTTAAAGCTGCCATACTACTAAATGTTGCCATTTGTCTCATCTCCAACGAACATGGAAGTAAATACATCTTCGTCACTCTGACCTTGCAAAAACGGATTTTCGACCCGATACTTTTCCATTTCCGCCCGATACATTTCAGAATACTTATTTTTTATCTTCAACATTGCAGACAAATGACCAATAAAGTAAACTTGTATGTACTTCACAATTCCATCAGCATCTTGATACTCTGGAGGACACTGGCATACTGGTTTGTAATCTTCTAACATCTTAATCATAACACCAACCGGCTTTTCACCCTCTTTACTGCTGCTATCTTCCTGAAGCGGCTGTAAATTAGCTGATCGCATTGTGCTGAGATAAGTGTTCATAAGCTTTGCATAAACATCAACATCACCTTCTTTAATAGCAGTGTTCATTTGCAATTTAATGATACAAAGTTCTCTAACAAGTGCTTCTTTTGCCTTATCAATAACCACCCTTGCACGCCAATCATCATACATATCATTCAGAATGGCATATTCTTCAGGAGAAAATCCATATCCCCAAACCGATACAGCTTTTCTTATATTTTGGGAGTCATCGTGTTTTTGTACATCTTCTACTGTATCAATTGTTTCTTGAGTGTTCTCAACAATAGTATCACTGTAAGTTTTTCCGTTGTATTGAAAAAGCTGCATCTTTTTAATATATGCAGCCATAATATTTTCTGTATTTTTTTCCAATACTTTTTCAAACGCTACAACATCGTAGTATATATCAAAGATTTGACACATACGTTCCATTGCTTTGTATGAATTTCCAAACTGCTGCACATATCGGCTATAAAGCTTTTCCGTGCATTCTTTGCAAATCCTGAAGAATCCTTTATTTCCGGCATATATCGGGGAATCCGAATAAAAAAAGTTGCCTGGCTGTTGCTCATACTCTTTACCACAACAAGAACACAATGGATTATCTTTTAACTTTTTTCTTATTTCTATTTTTATATTTTCCATATGTGTCACCTCAACAGCAATCTTGCAATCTTATGTCTAAATTTGTTTCCCCACGTTGCCCTTATGACTTCTTCTCTCATTATTTTCATCTCTGCAATCAAATTTTCATATTTTTGACGTAAGCCCTGAGTTTCTTTGAGAAGTTGTTTCCATTGTTGCGCGTCCTTTAAAATCTCTTTGGATGTTCTTGCATTTAAAGTTTCTTGAACCACTTCGATAAATCTCTCATCATCTTTCAATTTTTCAATAATCTCTTTATAATTTTCCATTATATTTTATCTCCTTGAATTGTTTTCAATTTAAGTAAGGGCATATATCCAAGATATACACCCTTAATTTTTTAAAAGCTATGTCGATATTTTCTTAAGCTGTTGCCACCGACCATACGTTCAGTTGTCATATCGCAGATCATTCTTTCAAATTTTTTATCACGTTGTGCCTTACGCATAAAATCGCTATAATTTTCTACATTCGGAAGAATAAACTCTATTTTTTGATTATATGTAGTGTTGCCTTGCCGTAACCTGTCTTTCTCAGAGATAATCTGAGATATATTTGGCATAGCTCCATTGATAAATCCAGATGGATCATTCATCATATCCCAGAGATTCTTTGTCGCATCAGCATCAAGAACCATGTCACCACGTTCAAACGGTGTAACAATAGCACCATCCCTTTTGCGGATAAGAGACTCTGTTCCAAGTTCCTGAGTCCAACCATATTGGTCACTTGGAATACTCTTTGATCCAGAAGCATATCCTTTAAGCTGACTAAGTTTTACCCAGCCAAGTTGAGTGCCATCAGCAGCATCAATACAATAAGGATATTTAGAACCCTTGTTGATACGTGTAATTTTAACCTTTTTGCCAAGATAATAACTGCCAGTTGCACCAGTACCATCAGAAGCGGCATGATATACGCCAGAAGTATAAGTAACCTTGTCGCCCACTTCAGCTTTTCCATTGCCTGCATTTGTTCCATTGGTCTTGTTTGGCTTTTTCTTTGGCTTTTTCTTTGGTTCATCGGGATCAACCAATACAGCGTCCTTAATAGAATCCTTATCACTAACTTTTGGCGGATCTGGTGTAGGATTTCCTTCTGCAACATTATTTTTATTAGGTTTTTGCTTTACTTCTTCGAGTTCGCCAACAACAGGATCTGCAGTTTCTTCTTGCACTTTTTGAACTAATTTCCCAGCCATAGAATCAATGGCGTTAATCATTTCTTGCTGTCTCTTGTAAATGTCATCAATTGCAGAACTAACTCCAGTCATAGTGGAAGAGAAGTTACTATCATATGCGGCGATTACGCCATTCACGTCATTTGTAGCATTCCATACATTCTGCATTTCAGTAGACAGATCATAACCAACACTTGCGGCTTCTGTTCTCAGTGTATCTGAAATTTGAGATGCATTACTGTTTATTTCTGAGATCATATCGGAAAGCAAACCATCAATATTATCCAGTCGCTTATTAAGAATTTCTTCATACTCATTTTTAAGATTATCAAGTAATTCCTTCTGATCCGAAATAAATTTCTCATACTGTGTATCTTCTAAGTCCTCTTGTGCATCTTTAAGACTATTTTTTAACTCTTGCAGTTTAGCTTTGTTTTCTTCTGAGTTGTCGCCCTGTAATGAAGCAAGCTGTTTCTGAAGAGAAGCGATTTCCTCTGTTTTTTCACGAATTTTCTTCTGATAATCATAGAGGTCTTTCTGTGCCTGGATTGCGTCAAGATACTTGTCAATCAAGTCTTGAAGAGAATCTAATTCATTTTCGATACCATCTTTAATCAGATCCTTCATGGCATCTTTTTCATTCTCAGCAGAAAGAATAGATTTTTGCTGTGCATCTACCAGCTCATTTTTACGGTCAATGAGTTTCTGATTATACGGATCTTTTGCAAGTTCCTCGCTGATTCTCAGCATTTCTTCCTTATACTTATCAGCTTGTGCCATGTAGGTATTATAATTAACACCATGTAATCCAAGAGTGGCAAGTCCCTGTTCAGTCATCTTACCATCATCATCGAACATATCTTTGTGACTCATAAGGTCAATTAGGAAGTCTGACTCACTGGTGATTCTGCTGATAGAATCCTGTAATTGGTCAAACTGTTCCCATTTGAGGTCACGAATAGAAGCTTGCAGTTCAAAAACTTTATTTTCAGCTTCGGCAAGGCTGTTTGCCACTTGGTCAACAGAATCTTTCATTTCGTAATATTCTTGAGTACCTTTTGTAATGTCCCCATTCTGTACGGCAGCTTCAAAATTACGTTTCATTGCCTTATATTTCTCAGAGAGATTATCGACAATAGATTGTTCCTGTTGAATCTGTGCTTCATAGAATTTTGTACTCAGGTTATACCCTTGTGTCTGCATTCTATCCATATATGTTTCAATCATGGAACTTCTGTTTTCCCATTGAGACATAAATGAATCATAGTAAGCGGCAATATTATCAAGTTTCTTTTTTGCATTCTCTACGATTGACTGTGCGTATTCGGCTTCGGCATTAGCCGCTTCTTTTGTAGCATCAGCCAAAGCATCTTCCTGAATTTTGAGTTTCTTGCTTAAATCAGTTGCATTGGCGACCTTTTTATTATAAGCCTCAATTTTTTTCAAAACTTTAGGATCAGAGATACCAGTAGTGCTTACTTTCTTTCCAGCTTCGAGTGCCGCTTTTTGCTTTTTAGTCAATTTGGAAGTAACTGATTTGTCGGAAAGCAGTTTCTTCTGTGCTGATTTTTTACTTGTATTGGCAGAGTTAGAATTTTTCAGCGCATCATTATAGTTTTTATTTACCTGTTTCAAGGCTGACTGACGCTGTTTGTTCTGTTCTTTAAGATTTCTTGTTTCCTGTGTAAGAAGCATATTTTGATAAACATAAGCTTTCTTACCATTTGTAGTAGCAAGAATCTGTTGCTCTTTTGTAGAACCTGAATATGCTTTATTCTTAGTATCTTTCGCAGTATTCAGCTTTTTCAACGCCTTTTCGTCTGCTTTTTTGGCTTTATCATATTCTTTCTGTGCTTCGTTCTTTTCTTTTGCATCCGTATTATATTTCTTGGCTTTAGCTTTCAAGGTACTTGTCATACCAGACGTACTGACTGTTTTCCCAGCTTTTACTTTAGATGCAATAGTATTTCCCTGTTTTAGAGATTTATTATATGATTTAGCATATTTCAGTGCTTCGCCTTTTAAGCCTTTTGTGCTAATTGACTTCCCTTCACGAATCGCACGTGCTATTGTATTATATGTTGCATTATCTGTTGTAGATTTCGCAGCTTTTTTCAATTTTTTCGCGATAGAAGAGGTCTGTTTCTTATTCGCATTAATAAGATTTGTGCCAGTTTTCTCAACATCAGTTGTTGCAGATTTTAAATTCTTGCTTGCTTTTGAACGTGTTGACTTTGTTTTGTTTCTGGCAGTCGTAGCCTTGTCCAAATTTTTCTGAGCATTTGCAAGTGTCTGATTATCTTTTTTAATCTGATCCTGTAAATGACCAAGAGTAGATCCACCACCAGAGATAGCACCATAAACATTATCTAATGATTCATATTTAGATTTTAATTTGTCGATTGCTTTCTCAGCTTTTTCAATCGGCATATTCGCCAGAGTATCATATAATTCAAGCAGCTTATTATTTAATTCTTGAATTGTATTTTTACATTCAATGGCAGACTCATAATAACTCTGGAAGTCTTTGATATTTTCTGACAGTTTCTTTCCGGAATCTGTAGAAGTATCAATATCCTCGATTTTAAGCGCACCATTTTTTACTAACTTTTTATATTCTTCGCTAAGTCCAACAGAATTAGCTTTATTCATATAAGTATCATATGCTTCTTGATTTGCAGTAAGCTGCTTATCAATAATCTTCATCTGTTTCTTTAACACAGCAGTTTTAAAGGCAGAAGATACGTAGTCAGTAATTTGGTTTGCTGCATATTCAAAAGTATTTGCAAGTCTGTCTAACTTGATTTTTACGAAATCAATTGTACTCTTAGATTCTTTTGCTGATTTTGTGTTAGAATCTGTAGCGGATGTGTTTGCATTTACCGAGTTAGTGTTAGCCCTGTATGCGGCGGTGCTGCCACCACTTGAAGAACCACCAGAAGATGAACCACTTGAACCTTTATATGTCGTGTGATGGCTTGCAATATTGGCTTGTTGTACAGAAATACCACCTGTTACCATTGCAGATCCATAAGCTTTTGACAAACCACGACTATTTACAAATCCACGATCTAATAATGCTTGTGACTGTAAGTGATTAAATACAATACTTCCAGCGGGAATATAGGCAAATTCCGCACCATTATCACCTACGGTATGCCATGTACCACTTCCAGGATCAACAACAATTTCTCTTCCAAGTTCTCCGACTAATGTGAGTCCACCTGTCTTTGTTCCCCAGTTTCCTTGTGCATTGGCATGACCAACCAAGTGAGGAAGATGAGCTGTCCCGTCTGCATTAGCTGTTCCGTTTGCTCCACCTGATCCCTTAGATGGTGCATTCGCATTTCTCCAGTTTACTGTACCAGTTGCAGTAAATGTGGTTTTAACTTGGCTTGTTTCGTTTGTCCAAATTACCTGACCGTTGGATGTGTGCATTTGAGCAGCCCAGGAATCGACTTTTCCGGTGTTGTTATCCCAGTCAACTTTTCCCTGGGATTTCTTTTCTTCGGCAGCATAAGCGTCTACTAATGAAGAATCAACACCGGCTTTTACCATCATTTTTGGAGTCAATGCTTCGATTGATGCGGTAATTGTAGCTTCTGATTCTCCATTGATACCAAGTGTGGCTTTAATTTCCGGACTTAATCCATCAATCTCGCTTGCAAGACTATCAACTTGTGCTTGTGCTTCGGAAGTGTTCGCATTTACATCCAAAGAACTCTGTAGCTCGACATTGTTTTGCGCTTCTTTGAATTGTTGTAACAGAGAAATCGCATTACCAAGTTCTCCGTCCACTTGTGAAGCGTCCACACTCATTACAGCCGGGGCTTCAAGCATTTGCTTCTGGGTTACACAATACTGAATAACAGTATTTGCGTCATCTACCTGAGAAGAGTCCAAGTCAACAGTACCCTTATAATTCTGCATTTGCTGAATAGTATTATCAAGTGTACTGATTTTATCTTCTGTGCTATCTATATCGGAAACATCAATCTGAATATCTAAATCTTTGTTTCCATCTATGCTTTCAATGTTCTTTTTGGCTTCTCCTGCTGCAACACCAAGATCACCAAGGGTTTTGATTGATTCATTAGCCCAGTCGAAATGAGCGTCAAATTCTTCCATTTCCCCGAACATTGCCTGTACCATTGGAAGTGAGAGATTTAATCCTTCTGCGAAATCTTCCATAGTACGTTGTCCGGCAACTTTGTAATCGTTGGTTGCTTCGTCGAGTTCCATAAGTCCGGCTTTAGTAGCTTTTGCACAAAACTCTGCAACATCCAATCCCGTTCTGTTTCCATCGGAATCATGGTTGAAATAATGCTCAATGCTATCTATATAAGAGGAAACGGCTTCTGCGTCTTTGCTATCAATAGAATCCGGTATGATAAATTCGACTGCTGCCTTGTATGAATTAGTTCCGATTCTTCCGTAATCTTCGGAATCAGATTTCTGAGTTACGTTTTCGATATGGCTTAATGCGCCCATAGCGTCGTCAAACATATCACCAGATTCAGAACCATTCTGTTTGTCAATCCAGTTCTGATATGCGCCAGTAGCTTCTCTTAATGACGCTGATAATAAATCAAGTTGATTACACTGATTTACAATACCATCATTCTCAGACAGCAACGCATCTATACTATCTTGGATTGCCTGTGCATTTTCGCTCTTTGCATCAGATAATCCTCTCAGTTCATCTTGAAGTTGTTCAATCTGAGCAATATTTTCCATATACTGAGATTGCTTTTCAAGCTTCTGATTTTCGTTTGTCTGAATTGCTTCTTCAGCTTTCGCCTTTTGAAGTTCTTGCACTTTTTCCGCATTTAAGCGTAAAACACCATTGTTATACTCCAATGCAGATGTATAGTCTTTTAATTCATCTGAATTAAAATCATCTATAGAAATAGATTTACCGGCTGACTGCGATGTAAGAATTGATGTTGCTTTCTGGATGCTCGCCAACGCGGTGCTTGTACTATCAATTTGAGTTGTTAAGTCTGCAACTGTTTGAGCGGTATTGTCAACAGAACTTCCTGTGCTCTCAGAAATTGCACCAAGGTCTACCAACCAAGAAATCAACTGATCTGTTGAAACTCCGGCTCTTTCAGCGGCATCAGATAGTCCATTTACCGCATCTTCTCCGTCTTGTATGCCGTCAGTTTCAAGGGCATATTTGAAGTCAGTATCAGTTAAATTAAGGTCTTTCAGTTCGTCAATGAATCCCTGAATTCTAGTATTTCCTTTATCAGAGAGTGCATTTTTGAAATTATTTGCAGAAATAGTGGCTTGGTCTAATTGACTTTTGGCTTCTCCAAACACATCTCCGTATTTGACTCCCATATCCGTATTAAGGAGCAACTCTGAAACAGATCCATTTACATCGTCGAACGCGGTTTTTGCTTTTTCTATTTCTGCATAATCGCCACTTGCTAAAGCTGTATTATAATCGTCAATGGCTTTTGTATAATCACGTAACCATTCCGAAGCAGTCTTTAAATTTGCATCGGAATCCATATATTCATAATCATCAGAAACAAGATCCGCCTTTTTCGCCGCTTCATATATATCTTGGTATTTATCAATAACTTTGTCTGCTTTCTTTAATCCATCAGAAGCATAATCTGACATTAGATCAGCCGTTCCAGTTTTATAAGTGTCCTCGATTTCTTCCATTTCGGTCATAAAATCATTCATGACTTCTTTCTCTGTAGCGGCATCGCCAACAAAGCGAACATCTACTGTAATTCCGTTATCATTTAACTCGCTCACCAATACGTCATCGCCGTATTTATCTTGGAGTTTCTTAATAGATGTTTTTATAGCTTCTGATTCATCTGTGCCATTGTCATAAAAGCTACCAAGATAGGCTTTCCTATCATCTTTTTCCATCTCTTTTTCGGCTTTTTTGATAGCTTTTTTATTTTCATTTTTATACGATTCAGCTTCTTTCTGCGAAACCTTATCTAATAACTCAATCTGCTCTGTTAGTGAACCATTGATAAGGTCAATTCCCGCAACCTGTTTCCCGTAAGAGTCCGTAAGAGATTCCTGTATGGAAAGCAGTTCACTTTTTGTGCTGGCTGCTTCCTGTTCAGATAATGTACCAGAATCCAGAGCAGTTCTAAGCTCTGTAATTTTATCAATCTGTCCTTGCAGACTCTCTTGACCGCTTTTCCATTCATCACCTGCTTGTTTCGCAGACTGAATCATCTCTTCTACAGATTTTCGGTACGCGGATATTGCCGCTACTGCCCCACCAACGGCAAAAGATGCAATTCCTACCGGTGATGTAAATGCAGTTAGTAACTTACTCCAATTACTTGCAATCAAACTAAAAACTTGTGATCCACCAGCTACTCCCAGTGCTGCAATTGCTCCCTGCAGAAGTCCAAGATTATCTACCACACTTGCGATAGATGTCGCAAAATCCAACATTCCCTCAAGTGCTTCTTCTGGAAGCGCATCAGAATAAAGTTTTGTCATTGTGGCAGACAACTTTTCGAGTTTACCATTGATGGAATCAGCACGTTTATCATTTATCTCCATTGCCGTTCCATTGGAGTCAAGAGCATCCTGCTCTAACTGTAAGGCTTTGTTATAAGAATCCATAGCAGCTATGAAAATATTTTTCTGTCTTGTGCCCGCCGACATTTCCGCCACATATGACTTTTGAGAATGATTCAGTGTTCCCCACACCTTATTAAGATCATCCAGTGTATCACTTACATCACGCAAGTCACCATCTGCACCACGAACAGAAACACCTACACTTTTAAACGCTGCTTCTGCATCTGACATTTCAGCATCTGTAGTAAGCCCATCCTTACTACGAGAAATTCTTGAGAAAATTGTCTTAAATGCATTACCAATGACTGATCCTGACTGCCTAGTCTTTTCTGCTGTTGTTGATACCAGTGCTGCATATTTTTCAAATGACATTCCTGCTTCATTTACAACTGAACCAGAAGTTGCAATTGATTGAGAGATTGTGTCACAACCTTGAGAGAAATCCAATGCAATCTCAGAACTAAGCTTTTCAACTGTATCCGCAACATGCATCGCTTGATCTTCCGCCATATCAAACTGATTTAAGATACCTTGAATAGCATCAGCAGCGGCACTTGCTTTCATTCCTGAAGCGGCTGAAAGTAATACGGTCGGCTGTGCTTTTGTAAGCATAGATGCAGCGGATTCGTTCTCGTTCGCATAAATCGTAATCGCATCTGTCACTGTCTTCGTATATGTAGACAACTCTTTTGCCATACTAATAGACTGCTGCTTTAACGAGTTGAGTGATGCATCCGTCATGTTACTCATGGTCATATTAACCAGCGTCATAGCTTGATTAAGATCTGTAACAGCTTTACCAGCACTTTCGATTTGGCTTCTTATTGCACTTAATGTATCAGATTTAAGTCGCATAGTTGCCATATCTTTTAGACTTACTGAAAGTTTATTTGCATTCCCTTGTGTCTGCTGTATTGAATTATTCAAGCTATCAACGCCATTACCATTGACTGTAGCCTGGATATTAACTTTTCTATCCTTTCCGGTAAGCGCGTTAAGCTGCGCTTCCGCTTTAGAAGTATCAACATTCGCGGTAATTTTCGCATTAAATTCGCTCATGCTTTACATCCCCCGTTCTATCAGCTTATAAGCTGTAAATTGTGTTTTCCTTAAAATCATTTCAACATTTCTCCATATATTAAAAAAGCAGTGCCTTGCATAGGCACTGCCACAAAACTGTAATTTTATTGATTCGCACATATATCCATTTTTTATTGAGATGTTGGTATAAACGCTCTGCACCTCTCCACTAAAACCTCGTGCTTCCATCCAAGAAACTCTGACCAATCTATGTCAGACATAAAGCATAAGCACATGCGGGCTTCGCTTGAAGTACATATCAGTTCTGCTACTGCATCAACGAACTTCGGCTTGCCTGATACCTTCAGGACTTCCAGAAGCGCATTCTTGCTTATATGGTGGGTTTTATCCTCAGTGCGGAAAAGGTACTTGTACATGTCAGGATCGCATATCTGTAACCCGGCATGATCGCCCAGTCCATCAGTGCCGACAAAAAAGATGTTCTGCTTCAGAAGCTCTTCCTCGGTCTGATCCACAGTCAAAAGGCTGTAACCGGTAGCAAAAGCTGGGATAGTGATGTCACGGCGGGCGACATCAGAATAAAAGCTGATATCCCAGCCATAAACGTTATTAACTTTTACACGATCATTTCTACTAAATTCTCTAATTTCCATAGTATCTTATTCTCCTTTTATTTAAAAATGTTATCAAAATTTTCCAGTTCTTTTTTATCTTCCATCAGTCCGGCGGCTATCACAAGATCATACTCGCGCTTACTCAGTGGTCTGTCCTTTTCCTTTTTGGACGCTCCTACGATACTAAAGCCCCAAGAATCTGTGCCACTTATAGCATCTGGCGTGCCAAAGATGTCATCAAAATCTGATGTGCAGCTTTCAACTTTTTTATCATCAAAAATACCATCAAACTCTCCGCGCGCCATATCAAAAGCTGTCACAAGTGCCGCATCATCCGCGGGTACGATAGATATAAGGCAATGCCCGATGTAGCTGTAAATCATCGGCACACGTCCTTTTTCTTTCCATCCGTCCTCATAGATGATCTCGCCATCATTGTCTTTTGTGCCGGTCATCTCGACTGATCCATATACCGGACTTCCGCTTTCAATCTGCTTTTCAAGCCACTCCACGAACCTCGGATATCGGCTTTCATTTATGTAACCAGTGGCACATAAGCAGCGGCGCATCTTGCCATCTATCTCGACATCTTCTATGCTCCAGTCCTCAAACGCCCCGACTTGCACAGAATCCTCAAAAACTGGCATGTTTCTGACCTGTCCGGTCAGTCCGTGTCCGTAAGGCACTTCTTTATCGTCATCAAGGAACTCAGCGCACAGTGGCATACCCTTTATACTATCCGCATTATCGCGGGTGTACTGCTCCAAGTAAGTTATACCATTTCTGTTCCAGTGAGTTCTATCTGGATAAATTTCATGCAGCACAACTTTTATCATTCTTCTGCCCAGAACATTCCCCGCCAACAAGGAAAAATTGCAAACATTTTCAACCATTTTTATGTGTCTCCTTCCTTAAAACCTCTTTTCTCCACGCTTCACATGGTGTAAAGCGGATTGTATCGTGTGCCGGGATCTGAATGCTTTCCCCCTTCGAAAAATCATATCCCTTATGCGCCTTAAAAGGCTTTATCTTGAAGTGTCCAAAATGCTTAAGTGAAACCTTTCCATCTTGCTCTAGCCCCTCTGATATCAAGGTTATGACTGTATCAATTGCGTCTGCTGCCACTTCATAAGAGCAGCATTGTATCTCGGCATATCTGCGTATCATCTCAGTCCTGGTCATATCTCAACACCCCTCAAACTCGCGTTTAGTTTATGACTTGGCACAAGCTTTACCACAGTCTTATCATGGCTTTCACATTTGCCGCCCGTGATAGCGTTATGTTCTAAAACTCGCCCTTTACGAGTATATGTACCGATTGTTCCCAGACCTTGCAGCTTCACACACAAGCCCTCTCTCAGGCACGCTAAAAGCTCGTCTATGACCACTTTTAACATGTCATCAGCGTCTTTTATCTGAAGATTGTTAGACCGCGCTATACGTCGGATAAACGCGTTTTGAGTAAGCGTTCTATCGCGATTTTCCGCGAATTTTTTACTATGCAAATTTTTAATACTGCCTTTTCCATATTCATTCAAATCATTCATTTTTATCATTCTCCTATTGTTTTTAAAACCTTTCCCCACCAACAAAGAAAAAGAAGTGGGATTTTCCCGGACTGTGTAAGCCCACACTTATAGCTTTTCCTCTTTCCTTTTGGTCGGCAGAGTGCCAGCCACTACTTGATAAGAAGTCAAAACTGATCTGGCACGATATCGCGACACTCATAAGAACACTTTTATCTACAACAACTTTTCTTCTTATGTAAGAAAAGATTTTTGATTTTGTTTTAATGCCGCGAATCTTTTGATGAGTGGCAGACAACACTTTGTGTTGGCTCTAGTCTTGTCACTGTCGTGACGCTAAATGCTCCTACCAGTACTCGCATTTATATGTTGTTTTTTCAGTTTTAAAAAACTTGTCCATTTTGCGTTGTATATAGGGTTTTTATATATACAACGTGAATTGGACAACTTTTCTCACATCCCAAAAAGTGCGTCCAGTTCATCATCAAGCTGGCTTGACTCTTCGCATGTAAGCATCCTTATAGAGTCCGGCTCTTCAGTATCATCAGAAATTCTTTTTGATGCAATTTCTGATTCGTTTCCATCAAGTCTTATAAGTGCATCTATCAGTAAGCCTTGCGCTTTCTGGTACAGCTTTGGAAGCTTTATATCCTTTGCTTTGCAAGTGATATAGTTTTGCGTTGCTGTGCGCTCTATAGCTTCCGCGACACTCGCGTTTAGCAGCTCTTTCTGTAGCTCAACTTCTACTTCAGGAATCTCTTCTTTTATGATCTCTTGATTAAAGATCAGCTTGTACTCTTTATAGACATACGCCCACCCAAAATAGTATCCGTAGTAGTAAGTCAACGCTTTATAAAACTCGGCGGTTTTCATCTTCATAAAGACTTCCCTTTCATCTTTACACCCTAAAGAACGCGCCACACGATTTTTTATAGTGATGATGTTTCCTATATCTATATCTTCAGCTATGCGCCGATTTCCCTGACGATCTACGATCCTATACTGCTCCTGATAGTCAAGAACCCAACGCCTTTTTAAAGAATTAAGCGCATCCATCAGAATTTTGTTCAGTCTTGAGTCTGATCGTTGATAAAAGTGATTGATCTCAAAATCTGTGATACAGGTATCTATACCTTTTAAATCTGCTGCCGCAATCTTTTTATAGTTATCGTTTACCATCCCAAGCCTGTGCCACAGCCGATTCTTTGTAAAAGTGGCTCGGTAGCCTGACATTTTTGCCAGCTCATAAAGCAGTATAAGTTCTATGGACTTGACATAAACGCCCTCTAACCTTTTATCCTTTCTTTCCTTTGGTCGCTCATATATCTGTGTCACGATCATCTTTTGACTTCCTTTCACTTTCTCCACAGCAAAGAAGCGATCCCACTCCTTTAACTGTGCCTTTTTCCCGTTCCCTGTCTTTGGTTCTTCCCCTACCAGCTCACAAAGAGCGCGATAGTTCTTTATCTCTAAACCTTCACTCAACTGTGAAGTATCAACTTTTTCTAAGTCTAAAATTTTACTCATGTTTTTACTCTCCATTTTTATTTATTTTTCTGTGCGATTTCAGCTATATCCGCCAGTACCAACGGATCATTCCGGAAGAAAAAAACATTTCTCTCCGGATATCTTCTGTCTGCTGTCATGCCCTGGAGCCTATGACCTTTAAGCATCAGACGGGCGCATAAGTCCTGAGAAAACACAGTCACACTTTTCTTTTTTCTCTCCATGTTTTACCTCTCTTTTCCACGCAAAAAAGACACCAAGAAGAGTGCAGTTTTCCCACACTCTGTCTCGATGTCTTTGCTGTAAACGTCTTATGCAAGACGCGTCAATATTTATTTGTGTTTAGTATATCATAAAATGTTTATTTGTCAATTATCGGCACCTGACACAACTTTAAGTTTTTTCTCTGGTTGCCAGTCGTACTTTACATCAAGCTTCGCCAAGATTGTCCTTATGGCGGAAATCTCGAAGATTCTTGTAGACCTGTCGCACCTATCAGCCAAGATAGTGCTGATCCACTCTATCTCCTTCTCTGTCAGGTTAACAGTCACTGCTGCCCTCGCCCTCTTGCAGCATAGCAAGATAGGTTACGATCGTGTCTACGCCTATAAGGAAGTCGCCTTTTAAGAACTGCTTGACCTTCCGCGCATTCTCCGCGGTTAAACATCGCTGACCTTTCGCCCACTCTGCCAGTGAAGTACGCGGGATCTTCGTGCAACGCGCCGCATAGCTTATAGTTAGCCCATTTAAGTCGATGTATGTCTTAAAGACATCGACAAGCTGCAGTGTTATATCATCTTTTTTCATTTATTTTTAACCTCTCTTTGTGGTGATTTTTTCACCTAAAAATTTTTTTGAAGAGTACAGTGATGGAAGCCCGTACTCTTCTGTTCCATATGTATATCTGTTTCTGCTAAAAGGCAGATATCAGCACACACGCCCGTATGCGCTCATATCTAGCTTTTGACTGCTCCAACCCCGGCATAATGCCCAGTCAATGCCACGCACCGGGGACAGCTCCATATTCAGTTTTTTATATATAAAAAGTACATAGATTGTCATTGTTAAGCCTTCGGCTCATCGCAAGGCATAGTCATATATGCCCTCCGATCAGCTAAGGAGGGCGGCAGCAGAAGCAGTTACCGCCGCTATATCGAACCTTTATCTCTTTTCCATAAATTGTCGTTGTATTAAGAAAAGCTCTGAAATGCCATGTTTATCGCACTTTCCGACATTTTTGAAAACTAAAAGCGTTTGTCTACATCTTTTATTTCTTTTCCATAAATTATCGACAAACCAAAAACTCCCTGTAACAGCGTCCATTGTCGCATCACAGGGCTTTCGCAACATTTAATTGAACTGTACATATATATGTCTATTCCATAAATTATTGAAGAACCTTAAAATTGCTTGTAACCGCGGCGGCTGTCGCATTGCAGAAGTTTTTAAGCATCAAATATAAATCGTGACTTATCAAAATTTGCTTTTATCTCTTTTCCATAAATTGTCGGCAAGTGATAAAATCGCCTGTAACCGCGCTGGTTATCGCATTTCGGAAGTTTCAGATAGCAAAAAAACGTCTGCGGAAGCTTTTTATCTCTTTTCCATAAATTATCAATTTTCATAAAAGTCCCTGTAAGGCGACAGTTATCGCGGTTACAGAATTTTCAGATAACTTAATTGACTTGTCCACAAATCTTTTTATCTCTCTTTCCATAAATTATCGACACACCTTAAAATCGCTTGTAACCACGTTGGTTATCGCGATTTCAAGCATTTGAATACTTTAAAAACAAAAGCGGAAAATAAATTATCATCCAAGAGAAAAAGTTCCAAAATGCCGTGTTTATCGTGCTTTCAGCCATATTAAATAATTAAATTGACCTTTTACAACGTTTTATCTCTCTTTTCATAAATTATCGACAGACCTTAAAATCGCCTGTAACCGCGTTGGTTATCGCATTACAGAATACTTCCATCGTTTAAAACGGTGTCGTACTTCTTTTTCTACAAATAGAATAAAATTTGTGTTTTATTTTAGGCACAAAAATAGCCCCACAATGCGATTTCTCACACGTGGGGCATTTTCTCTGTTTGGACATATAAGACACTACGTTTTATTCATAGTATCTATGGAATACTCACATAAAAATGCTTACATTGATATCTTCCCATCGGAAGATCCTATGTTTTGTTGAATATGTGTATAAATAGGATTTTGCATCAGCTAAATTTATAACATATTCATACATTTTTGTAAAAGAATTATTTCCTACCTTCGTTAATAGCTGCCTGTGCTGCTGCAAGACGAGCGATCGGTACACGGAATGGTGAGCAGGATACATAGTTAAGACCGATCTTGTGGCAGAATTCTACAGAAGACGGATCTCCACCATGCTCGCCGCAGATACCTACGTGAAGGTTCGGGTTAACCGGTTTGCCGAGTTCGATAGCCATCTTCATCAGCTTGCCAACGCCAACCTGATCCAGTTTTGCAAATGGATCGTTCTCGAAGATCTTAGCGTCATAGTATGCGTTGAGGAATTTACCTGCATCATCACGGGAGAAGCCATATGTCATCTGAGTAAGGTCGTTTGTACCGAAGCAGAAGAAGTCTGCTTCTTTAGCGATCTCATCAGCTGTAAGAGCTGCTCTCGGGATCTCGATCATTGTACCAACTTCATACTGAAGGTCAGAACCAGCGGCTTTGATCTCAGCATCAGCTGTCTCAACTACGAATTTCTTAACATATTTAAGCTCTTTTACATCGCCAACAAGTGGGATCATGATTTCCGGTTTGATTGTCCAGTCCGGATGAGCTTTCTTAACTTCGATTGCTGCGCGGATAACTGCTGTTGTCTGCATCTTAGCGATTTCAGGATAAGTAACAGCAAGACGGCATCCACGATGTCCCATCATCGGGTTGAACTCATGAAGAGAAGCGATGATAGTCTTGATCTGCTCTACAGTTTTGCCCTGAGCATCTGCAAGTTTCTTGATGTCAGCTTCATCTGTAGGAACGAACTCATGAAGAGGCGGATCCAGGAAACGGATAGTAACAGGGTTACCTTCCAGAGCTTCAAAGAGACCTTTGAAGTCATCCTGCTGATATGGAAGAACTTTTTCAAGTGCTTTCTCTCTCTCTTCTGCTGTTTCGGAGCAGATCATTTCACGGAATGCATCGATACGTCCCTCACCGAAGAACATATGCTCTGTACGGCAAAGACCGATACCTTCTGCACCAAGCTCTACAGCTTTCTTAGCATCTGCAGGAGTATCTGCGTTTGTACGAACTTTCATTGTTCTGTACTTGTCAGCCCATGCCATGATGCGTCCGAACTCACCAGCGATTGTAGCGTCTACAGTCGGGATGATTCCGTCGTAGATGTTACCGGTTGTACCATCGATGGAAATGAAGTCTCCCTCGTGGAATTCTTTACCAGCAAGTGTGAATTTCTTGTTTTCTTCGTCCATAGCGATATCACCGCATCCGGATACACAGCACTCACCCATACCACGGGCAACAACTGCTGCGTGAGATGTCATACCACCACGAACTGTCAGGATACCCTGAGCAGATTTCATACCTGTGATGTCTTCCGGAGA
>ENA-OQLC01000112-OQLC01000112.1-human-gut-metagenome-genome-assembly--contig:-NODE-112-length-60983-cov-17.553706_pt1 | contig 60983 bp, 61 predicted proteins | sample MGYA00242653_ERZ504807 | MGnify/ENA primary metagenome ERZ504807 (study PRJEB26092, sample SAMD00036381) | human gut metagenome | host: Homo sapiens | study: EMG produced TPA metagenomics assembly of... | reverse complement strand
CCCCTGCTAAGGGCGTAGGTCGTCTAAACAACGGCGCGAGGGTTCAAATCCCTCCTACTCCGCCAAGAAAAAGCTCGTTGATTCGTTGAAATCAATGGGCTTTTTCCTTTGTAAAGGAAAAATGCGGCTTGCGGAACAAAAAAGGAGGAACCAATGGCGTTTGGCGTTTTGGCGGGTCAGATCACGGTGATCTTTCTGGAGGTGCTGCTGGGCTATGTAGGTGCACGCAGCGGCATCATCAAGGATCGTGACAGCAAGTTTTTGTCGGATTTTATCATGAAGCTTCTGCTGCCCTGTACCATGCTGGCTGGTGCAGCCGTGGATGGTGAGCCGGAGCTGCTCACTCAGGCAGGGGTGCTGTTCGTGCTGCTGCTGGCACTGTTTGTGGTGACCACCGGCCTGTGCCGGTTGAGCAGCTGGCTGCACCACGACACGCCGGGTAAGTATGCGGTGCTGGTGGGCACGGCGGCTATGCCCAACTGCGGCTTCATCGGCCTGCCGCTGTGCAGCGCCCTGCTGGGCACCGCGCGCGGCACTGTGTTTGCGGGCATGGCCATGGCCTCTTATAATGTATGGTTCTTTACCTATGTGGTGTGCCTGTTCCGCCCTGGCGAGAAGATCCGGCTCAAGACCTTCATCACCCCCACCAACATTGCCACGGTGGCTATGCTGGTGCTGCTGGCCACCGGCTGGCGGCTGCCCGCACCGGTGCAGCAGTTCTGCAGTGCGGTGGGCGGCTGCACCACCCCGCTGGCGCTCATGATCGTAGGTGTGCTGCTGGCAGACAGCGACATCCGTGCGCTGCTGCACACCGGTTTCCTGTACCGGGTCACCCTGCTGCGCGGCATCCTGTTCCCGCTGCTGTTCATGCTGCTGCTGTGGCTGCTGCCGCTGGACAATGTGCTGCGCACCGGCCTGTCCATCATCGCCTGCTGCCCGGCCGGCAGCCTTGCCGCTGTGCTGGCCAAACAGACCGGCACCGAGGCGACCCTTGCCAGTCAGGCGGTGGCCCACTCCACCGTGTGTATGCTGGTCACGGTGCCTGCCATGCTGCTGCTAACGGGCGTTATGTTCCCGATGTGAGAAGCTGTAAAAAAGCCCGCTGTCTTTGGACGGCGGGCTTTCTGCTGTTATAGCATAAGGTTCGTGATACCTGCTAGAACCAGCAGGTGCACCGGGTAGAACCAGTAAAAGGCCTTTTTTTGCAGCGGACTGCACGCGCCGCGCTGCCCGTTGTAGAACCAGACCAGCACAAAGGCCAGCGGCGCGGTCAGCTCGAACAAAAACAGCAGCGCACCTGCAAGGCACTGCCGCTTGCGGTCTGCGCGGGTCAGGTACAGGGTGCAGATGATGAGCACGCCGATGGCGTGGTAGTCGGTGTTGGCAGCCAGCGCCAGCGCGGCGCAGCCGCCCGCCCACACAAGCCCCTGCCAGCCGGGCAGGCCGTTTTCCTTTTCAAAGCGCTTGAGCCCTGCCATAGCCAGCACGCCCAGCGCCAGCGTCCAGTAGACGTTCTGGTGCTGCGGGGCGAACGGTGTGCGGAAAAAGGCAAGGTCAAAAGGCACCTCGCTCAGAAGGCCGAACAGCAGAAGCCGCCGGACGTATTTTTTTACATCGTGGGTGTGCAGAAAGCCCTCCACGGCCAGAAAGCAGAAGATGGGAAAGGCCAGCCGCCCGATATACCGCAGCACACGGTCTGCCGCCAGCAGGGTGCTGACCGGGATGCCACCGCAGCTGGCAGCACCGGCGGCGAGGGCCGGCAGCAGGATACCGGCTTCGATGCAGGAAGCGCCGATGTGATCAATGAGCATGGTGATGCAGGCGATGTATTTGAGCGCTGTGCCGCTGAGTCCACAGCGGACAGGGGCTTTGGCAGTCTCGGTCATAAGGAATCCCTCACTTGATAAAAAATCTACTTTTTGTGCTTTTTTAATGATACGGCGCAGGCTGGCAGGCTCCTGCGTCATCTTTGACAAAATACGCCGGAAAGGCGCATAAATCGGGCAAAAATGCTTGACAGAAAAGGCGCGGGATAGTACAATCAAGAAGATAATTGAACTATCTCAAATGAAAGATGAAAAAGATTCACAGAGAATCGGGCGTCTCCGAACCAGTAAAAACGGAAGGAGGCTTTGGGCATGACGCTTTTTTCCTACGAGATTTTTGATGCCGTGGCCCGGCAGGGCAGCTTCAACAAGGCGGCACAGCAGCTGCACCTGACCCCATCGGCTATCAGTCACGCCATTGCCGTAATGGAGGAGGAGCTGGGCTTTGCCCTGTTCAACCGCGGCAAGAACGGCGTATCCATGACCAGCTACGGCGCATCCCTGTATCCCTCTATTCGCGATGTGCTCAACAGCGACGAGGCCCTCAAGCAGAGCATCGCCCGCCTGAACGGCCTGGAAAAGGGCAAGGTGAAGCTGGGCGTATTCAACTCGGTGTGTGCTTCGCTGCTGCCGGGCCTGCTCAAAAGCTTTATGACCCACTACCCGCAGATCGAGATCGAGGTGTATCAGGGCACCTACGACGATGTGAAGGAATGGCTGCGAACCGGTCAGGTGGATATCGCGTTCCTTTCCTCCACCTGCCGTGAAGAGTTCAACCTCACCGAGCTGTTCCGCGAGCCGCTGCTGTGCATTGTGCCGCAGGACTGGCCCGAACCGGAAAACGGCGTGATGACTCCCGCCCTGATGAACGGCCAAAGCTTCGTTGTACAGTGCGATGCCACCGATGCTGAGATGCGTCAGTTCCTGAAAAAATATAAGATCGGCACCGAGCGCCGCTGCCATGTCATCGACGACCAGTCCAACATCGCCATGGTGGAAGCAGGTCTGGGCATTTCCATCATGCCGCAGATGCTGCTGCGCGACTGCAAGGCTGCGATCAAGATCTATCCCATCGAGCCAGAGGAAGACCGTGTGGTGGGCCTGGCTGTGCAGCGCCCCGCCGCAATGGCCCCGGCAGTGGAACAGATGTTCCACCACATCGTAGACTACTGCAGGCAGATCGAGCTGAGGTGAGCCGGACACCTTTATACTATACCATAAAACAGTCTGTGTGTGGAGCATGGACTGTTTTTTTATTAAAAGAGAGCAATTGTATCAGCGTGCAAAATCCGCTATACTTAGAAAAACAGGCTGGTTTTATGCAGAAGCCTTGATTGGAGCAGAAAGATGAAGACCATAAAACGACGTGCCTTTTGCAAGGCGGCAGCAGCTGCCGTGGCAGGCGTGCTGGCCCCGCACGCGGCGGCAGAGGCTTTGCTGCCGCAGGCCGCACAGGCTGTGGTGGGCAGTGCGGTGCCGGAGGATTACTACTCCTTCGCTTTCCGCAGCGACCACAGCGAAACAGATCTCTCCCACGATTTTTATTATACAGATGCCTTTTTTGAGAATACGGCGCTGCAGTACAGTCACAAGCTGGCACTGGCAACGCTGGGCCTTGTGGCGGCAAGCGGCAACACCTACCAGAGCGATGCGCTTTACTGGGTGGAGGGTGAAGCGGGCCGTGAGAACAGCATTGCGGATGCCTACCAGAAGCTTGGCTTTGCCAATGCGGTCTATGCGGGCTACCAGTGCAGCCTGAACACCCCGGTGGATACCGCGGGCTGTGCTTTTGCGCAGAAAACACTGGTACAGGATGGCCAGCGCACCACCATTATTGCAGCCATGCTGCGCGGTGTCGGCTATGGCGCCGAGTGGGCCAGCAACCTGCATGTGGGCGAAGGCGGCGGGCACTATGGCTTTGTGACAGCAGCAGAGCATTTTTTTGAGGATCTGCAGGACTACCTGAAAAAAGCCGAGGCTGCAGCGGGAACGCTGGGCACCATCAAGCTCTGGCTGGGCGGCTACAGCCGCGGCGCGGCTGTGGCAAACCTGACGGCGGCGCGCATCCGGCAGCAGCTGCCGCAGATCGCGCAGGAAAATACCTTTGTTTACACCTTTGCCGCACCGGCGGCACTGACGGCAGCAGACCGCCCGGATCTGCAGGCGGACTACGACAACGACCACACGGCAGACGGAGGACTGAAAACGGATTGGGATGTAAGCAATATCTTCAACATCATTTCCAGCGGCGACATCGTGGCCCGCGTGATGCCGGAAGAGTGGGGCTACCACCGCAACGGAAACGACCGCTTTCTGCCCTCCACGGCGTACCAGAACGAGCTGGATGATCTGAGCATCATCGAGAGCCGGATGGGCGGCGTGCCGCTGCGGTTCGACCAGCTGGCCACAAAGGAAGATGTGGATTCGGTGATCGTGGCGGCTCTGGCGTTCTGCAAAAGCGCCGCAAATTACCACGAAAAATATGAAGCTGCCTTTATGGATATGCTGCAGTGTGCTTTTACCCTCTCGGAGAAAGAGGCAGCCGAGGGCGTGATCCTGGACGATGAAGCTGTGATGGAACGGCTGCGCAGCATGGAGAACATCCGTAAAATGTCGTGGACGAAGGTGCTGCGCTGCGTGATGACGGCTTCGGCCATGAGCCGACCCATTCTGGAGCAGGTGGGGGCCATCGTGCCGCTGCGGGCGCAGCAGGTGGTGGTGCCGGTGCTGGCGGTGGGTCTGTGCTACGAGGTGGAGAGCGATGTGCTGCGGATGCTGGTGTACTACATCCTCAGCCTGATGAGCGTGAACAGCCCGGCAGACAGCGTTCTGCGTGCGGCATTCTGCCACTACCCGGAAAACTACATCACCCTGATGGAATATTACGACCCCGCCGAGCACGGCATGGAAGCCTATACCCGAAAATAAAATCTCCGGAAATAAAAAAGAGGGGCTGTTGCAAAATAAAAATGCGATAGCAGCTTGCACAAAGGAATAGCGCAAAATCAAAAACCCGGAACCCTTTCTGAGCCATTTTGGCCCCGAAAAGATTCCGGGTTTTGTGCTATTTGCTGGCGCAGGAGCGTTCTGCTGCCCCGCCTGCGGCGTGGCCATGCTGTTCGAGTCCTGTACCGCCCACCAAAACTCTTCAACTCTTGCGAGTTTCCGAAGCGCTTTTGTTGGGGCGTGCGGAGCCACAAACCCTGCTTCATAATATCGATCATGACCGATCAACGACTGATTTATAGTAATTGCCAAAGTCTGCAAGTGCATTGACAATTGGTAACATTTCCGTTCCGAGATCGGTCAACCCATATTCTACTTTGGGAGGATTCTCGTGATAATCACGGCGGTAGGCAAGTCCATCATCAATCATCTGTCTTAAGCTCTCGGTCAAAACTTTCTGCGAGATCCCGTCGATGCTTCTTTGTAACTCATTGAATCTCCATGGACGCTCTTTCAGATTGCGCAGAAGCAAGAGTTTCCATTTTCCGCCAATCAGGGATACTGCTGTTGCAACCGGACATTCCGGCAGTTCTTCTTTTGTACGCATATCAGTCACCTCTGTGTACAGTATAGCACATTCATTTTTGAGTGTACAGTTACAAAAAGGTGCGTACTTGTTTTTGAATGTGTAAGCTTCTATACTTAGCTCAGGCAATGAAAGATTGCGAATCAAATTGGAGGTGCTTACAATGGCAAGCTACACAAAAATGACAGTTGGAAAAGAAAATCGGACGGAGCTTCATGAAAAGCTCGCCCTGACTGGTGCGGAGATCAGCCTGAATACGCTTCCTGCGGGAGCAAATGTTCCATTTGTTCACTCCCACAAGGCAAATGAGGAAATCTACGGTGTTCTTTCCGGCAAAGGGAAGGTCGTTATCGATGGCGAAGAAATCAGCCTTGCAGCAGGCGACTGGCTGAAGATTTCTCCTATGGCAAAGCGCCAGTTCTTTGCTGCAAGCAATTCTGAGATCACTTATATCTGTATTCAGGTCAAGGAGAATTCTCTCGAAGGCTATACTACAACGGATGCTGTGATCTACTGATAAAACATATCAAAGCAAAAGGCAGGATACCACCGTCATGGTGATACCCTGCCTTTGCTCGTTCCGGTTCTCGTCCTGTACCGCCCACCACAAAACGGCAGTCATCCCGATAGACATTCCTAGGCGTTGGGAACCGCGCACTAATCAAAGCCCCACTGGGGCTTTGATTGCCTTCGCTGCGCTCGGCACGTGCTGTTCGAGTCCTGTACCGTCCGGATCTGACGTGGGTTCGTGGATGACGCAACAAAAAAGCCCCTGACCAAAGTCAGAGGCTCTTGTTTTGGTGGACGGTACAGGACTCGAACCTGTGACCTCCTGCACGTCAAGCAGATGCTCTACCAGCTGAGCTAACCGTCCATATTCTGTTTTGCCGAAATCAGCTTGATTATATTACCATACCTTCTGCCAAAAAGCAAGTGCTTTTTCAAAAATTGTAAAACTTTTTTAAAGGCAGGGGCGCTGACTGCCCTTTTTACGCGCCAGCGCACATTTGGCGGCGGCAGGCGAAAGGTTTTCTGTTGCTCACACTGTTTTGTTGTGATATAATAATAAAGTTATAATAGGAATAGTATCGGAAGGTATTTGCAGCATGAGAGTTTTGGGCATCGACCCCGGCTACGCCATCGTGGGCTGGGGCGTGGTGGATTACGCAGGCAACCGGTTTGCGCCGGTGGACTTCGGTGCGGTGTGCACCGACGCGGGCGTGCCGTTCGAGCGCCGTCTGGACGAGGTGTATGCAGGCATCAAAGAGGTGATCGAGCGCACCCGGCCCGAGGTGCTTGCCATCGAAAAGCTGTTCTACCAGCACAATCAGACCACGGTCATCGGCGTGGCAGAAGCCCGCGGCGTGATCCTGCTGGCGGCAGCGCAGGCAGGCCTGCCCATCTACGAGTACACCCCCATGCAGGTAAAGCAGGCTGTTACCGGTTACGGCAAGGCCGTGAAAAAGCAGGTGCAGGAGATGACCCGCGTGCTGCTGCATCTGCCCGCCGTGCCAAAGCCGGACGATACCGCCGATGCGCTGGCAATGGCCATCACCTTCTGCCACACCAACGGCAACCAGCTCAACCGCTTTGTCCGCCGTGTGGCCGGGCCGATTTAAGATTGACAGGCTCGCCCTCTCAGGCTCACTTTGTTCGCCAGCTCCCCCAAAGGGGGAGCCCTTGGCAAAACCATTGGCTTTGCGTGGACTGCCAAAGCCTCTCACTTTGAAAGACTTCCCCCGGTCGGGGGAAGATGTCGCGTGAGCGACAAAAAGGGGAACAAGGTGGCATTGCGCAGCAATGACGGAGAGGGCGAGGATGCTGATAAAAGTCAGGTTTGTTTAGGAAAGAGAACACGCTATGATCTACTGTCTGACAGGAAAAATCGTCAAAAAAAGTATGAACGCGGTGGTGCTCAGCTGCGGCGGTGTAGGCTACTATGCCCAGTGCCCGGCCAGCGTGGCCGGGGCCTTGCCCGGCGTGGGCAAGGAAGCCACCATTTATACCGTGATGAGCGTCACCGAGAACGACGTGAGCCTTTACGGCTTTGCCACCGAGCAGCAGCAGGCCTGCTTTGAGATGCTGACCGCCGTGTCCGGCGTGGGGCCTAAGGTGGGCCTTGCCATCCTGAGCGTGATGGAGCCGGACCGCGTGGCACTGGCAATCTCGGCGGGGGACCACAAGGCGTTCAAGGCGGCTTCCGGCGTGGGGCCGAAGCTTGCACAGCGCATCGTGCTGGAGCTGAAGGATAAGGTCGCCAAGGGCTTTGTGGACGGCATCTCGCTGGAGGATGTGGCAGGTGCATCCGCCGACACACAGGCTTCTCAGGGCAGCAGTCAGGCCATTGCGGCGCTGGTGTCGCTGGGGTACAGCCAGAGCGAAGCAGCGCTTGCCGTTTCCAAGATCGACGCGGCATTGCCCGTGGAAGAGATCATCAAACTGGCCTTGCGCAGCATGGCAGGCAGGAGGTAAAGAATGCAGGACGAAACTGCGCTGTACGGCGCAAAAATGATGCAGCCCGGCATGACGGCGGCGGACAGCGAGGAAAACAACCTCCGCCCGCAGCATCTGGAAGACTATATCGGGCAGGAAAAGGTCAAGCAGAACCTGAAAATTTACTTGGAAGCTGCCAAGCGGCGCGGCGAACCGATGGACCACATCCTGCTCTACGGCCCGCCGGGCCTTGGCAAGACCACACTGGCAGGCATCATTGCCAACGAAATGGGCGTACAGATCCGTATTACCAGCGGCCCGGCCATTGAAAAGCCCGGCGACCTTGCCGCCCTGCTCACCAATCTGCAGGAGGGCGATGTACTGTTCATCGACGAGATCCACCGCCTGTCCCGTCAGGTGGAAGAGGTGCTGTATCCGGCGCTGGAAGACTATGCGCTGGATATCATGATCGGCAAAGGCCCCAGCGCCCAGAGCATCCGCATCAACCTGCCGCGGTTCACGCTGGTGGGTGCCACCACCCGTGCAGGCCAGATCACCGGCCCTCTGCGCGACCGCTTTGGCGTGCTGCTCAAGCTGGAGCTGTACAGCCCGGATGAACTGAGCAAGATCATCCAGCGTTCGGCAGGCATCCTCGACCAGCCCATCACGCCGGAAGGCGCTTACGAGCTGGCCAAGCGCAGCCGCGGCACGCCCCGCGTGGCAAACCGCTTTTTGAAGCGCATCCGCGACTTTGCCACCGTGCTGGGCGACGGCATCATTGACCGGGATGTGGCCCTGATGGGCCTCAAGCGGATGGACGTGGACGCACTGGGTCTGGACGAACTGGACCGCAGTATGCTGCGTGCGATCATTGAAATGTACAACGGCGGCCCGGTGGGTCTGGAAACGCTGGCGGCGGCCCTCGGCGAGGAATCCGTCACGCTGGAAGACCTGTGTGAGCCGTATCTGATGCAGATGGGCTTTCTGACCCGGACGCCCCGGGGCCGCTGCGCAACGCGGCTGGCCTACGAACATCTGGGCCTGAAAGCGCCGGAGGCCGCTGCGCCCGAGGACAACGGGCAGCAGAGTTTGTTCTGACCCTCTCAGGCCGCTTCGCGTCCAGCTCTCCCGAAGGGAGAGCTTCATGAGCGAAAAACCAAAAGATGCCAAAAAGCTCCCCCTTTTGGGGGAGCTGGCAATGCCGCAAGGCATTGACTGAGAGGGTTCTTCTTTCTATAGAAAGTGGGGTATTATTATGGGAAAATATTTTGGAACCGATGGTGTGCGCGGTGTTGCAGGCGCAGACCTGACCTGTGAGCTGGCAATGAAGATCGGCCGCGGCGCTGCTGCGGTGCTGACCGGCAGCACCGGCCACCGTCCGCGCATCCTGATCGGCAAGGACACCCGCCAGTCCGGCGATATGCTGGAAGCAGCCCTGACCGCCGGTCTGTGCAGCGTGGGTGCGGATGTGGAAAGTCTGGGCGTTCTGCCAACGCCCGCTGTGGCCTATCTGGTGGGCAAGTACAATGCCGATGCCGGCATCGTGATCTCTGCCTCCCACAATCCGATGGAGTTCAACGGCATCAAGATCTTTGCCGGTACCGGCTATAAGCTGCCGGACGAGGTGGAGAACGAGATCGAGGTCTACATTGACAACGACTGCGCGGGCATTGAGCTGAAGACCGGTGCCGAGGTGGGCCGTGTGTACCGCCGCGATGACGGCCTGCAGGACTATGTGGATCACCTGTATGAGTCCATCCACGGCGACCTGACCGGCCTGAACGTCTGCATCGACTGTGCAAACGGCGCTTCGGCTGCCGTGGCACAGAAGCTGTTCCCCCGTCTGGGCGCAAAGTGCACCTTTATCGGCATTGCGCCGGACGGCCAGAACATCAACAGGGGCGTGGGCAGCACCCATCTGGAAAATCTGGAAAAGGCCGTGGTGGAAGGCGGCTTTGACTGCGGCATTGCCTTTGACGGTGATGCCGACCGCTGCCTTGGCTGCGACGAAAAGGGTCACGAGATGGACGGCGACAAGATCATTGCCCTGCTGGCCATGACCATGAAGGAAAAAGGCCGTCTGGACGGCGACACCGCCGTGGTTACGGTCATGTCCAATCTGGGCTTCATCAAATATATGGAGAGTCAGGGCATCAACACCGAAAAGACCGCCGTGGGCGACCGCTACGTGCTGGAAAACATGCGCGAGAACGGCTTTGCCATCGGCGGCGAGCAGAGCGGCCATGTCATCCTGCTGCACCATGCCACCACCGGCGACGGTGAGCTGACCGCCGGCAAGCTGCTCAAGCTGCTGGCTGAAAGCGGCAAGAAGATGAGCGAGCTGAACGGCATCTACGCCCAGTATCCGCAGGTGCTGGTGAATGTGACCGCCAACGCCGCCCAGAAGCAGGCATACAAAGAGGACGAGGTGCTGGCCGGTTTCATTGAGAACGAGCAGCAGAAGCTCATGGGCATGGGCCGCGTGCTGGTGCGGGTGTCCGGCACCGAGCCGAAGATCCGCGTGATGGTGGAAGGCCAGGATCTGGACGCCATCCACCGCTGCGCCGACCGCATCGTGGATAAGATCAACAAGCGCATTCTGGGCCAGTAAGAAACGGATAAAAGAGAAGGGAGGACGCTATGCGCCCTGCAGATACCTGGAAAGACTATGAACTGCTGGATGCCACCGACGGCAACCGTCTGGAGCGCTGGGGTGAGACCATCCTCATCCGCCCGGACCCGCAGGTGGTGTGGAAAACGCCCAAGCAGAGCCCGCTGTGGGCAAAGGCAGATGCTGTTTATCACCGCTCCAATCAGGGCGGCGGCGAGTGGGAGTACAAGCGCCGTCTGCCCGAAAAGTGGAAGATCAGCTGCGGCGAGGGCGAGGATAAGCTCACCCTCATCGTCAGCCCCACCGGCTTCAAGCACACCGGCGTGTTCCCGGAGCAGGCTGTCAACTGGGCATGGTACGCCAAAAAGATCCGTGCCGCAGGCCGCCCGGTAAAGGTGCTGAACCTGTTCGGCTACACCGGCGGTGCTACGCTGGCCTGTGCGGCGGCAGGTGCCACCGTCTGCCATGTGGATGCCTCCAAGGGCATCGTGGCGTGGGGCAAGGACAATGCTGCGGCAAGCGGCCTTGCCGACCGGCCCATCCGCTGGCTGGTGGACGACTGTGCCAAGTTCGTTGCCCGCGAAAAGCGCCGCGGCAACACCTACGACGGCATCATCATGGACCCGCCCAGCTACGGGCGCGGCCCCGGCGGTGAGATCTGGAAGCTGGAGGACTGCATCTACGACCTCATCAGCCAGTGCGAAGAGGTGCTGAGCGATACGCCGCTGTTTTTTGCAGTGAACAGCTACACCACCGGCCTGTCCCCGGCGGTCATGGAGTATATGCTCAAAACCACGCTGGTGCCTCGCTTTGGCGGGCAGACTAGCTGCGACGAGATCGGCCTGCCGGTCTCTGCCACCGGCGGCGTGGTGCCCTGCGGCGCAACCGCCATCTGGGAAGAATAAGGAAAGAACCCTCTCAGTCGCCTTGCGGCGACAGCTCCCCCGAAAGGGGGAGCTTTATAAGAGCTTACGGTAAGATGATTAAAAGCTCCCCCCTTCGGGGGAGCTGGCACGGCGTCAGCCGTGACTGAGAGGGTTATACGATTCAAGAATGGGGTACAGCCTCTTTCAGAGGGGCGCACCACCAGAAAGAGAAACACAAATGGAAGAGACGATTTTAACAGCACAAAATCTGAAATTCCGCTACGACAGCGACCAGCCGATTTACGCACTGGACGGTGTCTCAACGGAAGTAAAGCGCGGCGAATTCGTGGCCGTGCTGGGTGCCAACGGCTGCGGCAAGTCCACGCTGGCAAAGCACTTCAACGCTATCCTGCTGCCGGAGAGCGGCAAGGTCTACGTGGAGGGCATGGACACCGCAGATGATGACAAGATCTATGATATCCGCCAGACCGTGGGTATGGTGTTCCAGAACCCGGACAACCAGATCGTTGCCACCGTGGTGGAGGAAGACGTTGCCTTTGCACTGGAAAACCTCGGTGTGCCGCCCGAAGAGATGCGCCGCCGCGTGGACGACTCCATGAAGATGGCCGGCATCTATGAGTACCGCGAGCGCGCACCCCACAACCTTTCCGGCGGCCAGAAGCAGCGCGTCGCCATTGCGGGCGTAGTTGCCATGCGGCCGGACTGCCTGATTTTGGACGAAGCCACCGCCATGCTGGACCCCCGGGGCCGTGAGCAGGTGATGCAGACCATCCACTATCTGAACAGGAACATGGGCATCACCGTGGTGTCCATCACCCACTACATGGAGGAAGCTGCGCAGGCAGACCGTGTGCTGGTGATGAGCAAGGGCCATGTGGTGATGGAGGGCACCCCCAAAGAGGTGTTCAGCCAGACCGAGAAGGTGCGCTCCCTGCATCTGGATGTGCCGCAGGCTGCAGAGCTGCGGGACGAGCTGGTGAAGGCCGGCATCCCGATGCCGGAGGGCATCATCGACACCGGCGAATGCGCACAGGCTCTGTACGAGCTTTTGCAGTAAGGGGGGCAGACGCAAATGGCAGATATCATCAAAGTAGAACATCTGAGCTACGTCTACAACCCCGGCATGCCCAATGCGGTCACTGCGCTGGACGATGTGAGCTTTACGGTGGAAGAGGGCGACTTTGTGGGCATCATCGGGGCCACCGGCTCCGGCAAGAGCACCCTCATCACCCACATGAACGGCCTGAACAAGCCTACCAGCGGCAAAATTTATATCGATGGCCGCGACCTGTGGGAAGACCCGGAGAAGATCCGGGACTTCCGCTTCCTCACCGGTCTGGTGTTCCAGTACCCGGAGTACCAGCTGTTCGAGGAGACCTGTTATAAAGATATCGCGTTCGGCCCCAAGAACATGGGTCTGGACGAAGCCGAGATCGACCGCCGCGTGCATGAAGCCGCCGATTTTGTCGGCCTTGACCCGGCCCTGCTGGAGCGCAGTCCCTTTGAGCTTTCCGGCGGCCAGAAGCGCCGGGTGGCCGTGGCGGGCGTTATGGCCATGAAGCCCCGCATTCTGGTGCTGGACGAGCCTGCTGCGGGCCTTGACCCGGAGGGACGGGACGACATCCTCAGCGAGGTGAAGGAGTACCACAAAAAGACCGGCACCACTGTGCTGCTGGTGTCCCACAGCATGGAGGACATTGCCAAGTACGCCAACCGCGTTCTGGTGATGAGCAACAAGAAAATTGCCATGTACGACACCGTGGAAAAAGTCTTTGCCCGCGCTCCGGAGCTGCTGGAGCTGGGGCTTTCCGTGCCGCAGGTGACGAAGATCTTCCTCAAGCTGCGGGAGATGGGTGTGGATGTGCCCGCTGATGTGTACACCATCCCCTATGCGGTCAAGATGATCCTGGAGGCCAAGCGCCGCCGGGAGGCAGGCGAGAGCCTTGTGCTCCCGCGGGAAGCAAAGAAGGAAGGAGGCGCTGCCGGATGCTGAGAGATATCACCATTGGCCAGCACTTCCCGGGCAACAGTCTGGTGCACCGGTTCGACCCGCGCCTGAAACTGGTGCTGACCATCGCCTATATTGTGCTGCTGTTTGCAGCTTCCAATCCGCTGGGCCTTGCCCTTTCCATTCTGTTCCTTGCAGCAATGTACAAGGTGGCAAAAATTCCCGGCAAAATGATCATGAAGAGCCTGAAGCCCATCCTGCCCATCGTGATCTTCACAGCGTTGCTGAACCTGTTCTTTGTGTCAGGCGAGGGCGAACCGCTGGTGCACATCTGGTTTTTGACCATTTATGCCGAGGGTGTGCGCTATGCTGTGTTGATGGCAGTGCGCGTCATGGCGCTCATCGCGGGCACCAGTCTGCTCACCTACACCACCAGCCCCATCGTGCTCACGGATGCCATCGAGCAGCTGCTCAAGCCCTTGGGCAAACTGCACTTCCCGGTGCACGAGCTGGCGATGATGATGAGCATTGCCCTGCGGTTCATCCCCACCCTCATTGAGGAGACGGACAAAATTATGAACGCCCAGAAAGCCCGCGGTGCCCAGCTGGATACCGGCAAGATGACCGACCGGGTAAAAGCCTTGGTGCCGGTGCTCATCCCGCTGTTCATTTCGGCCTTCCGCCGCGCGGACGAGCTGGCCATGGCCATGGAATGCCGCTGCTACCGGGGCGGCGACGGCCGCACCCGCCTGAAGGTGCTGCGCTGCGAAAAGCAGGATTATATCGACCTTGCCGTGTGCATCGCCTGCTTTGCAGTGATCCTTGCCTCCCGGCTGGTGTTCCCGAATTTTTAAAACTCCCCCAGTCGCCTTCGGCGACAGCCCCCTCGAGGAGGGGGCCTTATAGCCTCCCTCTTTGAGGGAGGTGGCACGGCAAAGCCGTGACGGAAGGAGTTCCATGCAGAACTTTTTACTTACCCTTGCCTACGACGGCACCAATTACTGCGGCTTTCAGGTGCAGCCCAATGGCCGCAGCGTGGCCCAAACCTTTCAGGACGCGCTGCAGGCCGTGCTGGGCAGCCGCCCCGATATCAAGGGCTGCAGCCGCACCGATGCAGGGGTGCACGCGCTGGGCTTCAAGCTCAACTTCCACGCCGATACCCGCATCCCGGCGGCAAAGTTCCCGCTGGCGCTCAACCAGCATCTGCCGCCGGACATCCGGGTGCTGGACGCGCAGGTGGTGCCGGAGGACTTCCACGCCCGGTACGCGGCCCATACCAAAACCTACCTCTACCGCATCCACAACCACCCCATCGACTCGCCTTTTGACGCGGCTTATTACACCCGGGTGCCCCGGCATCTGGACGAAGCCAGAATGCAGGCGGCGGCGCAGCAGTTCGTGGGCAGGCACGATTTTCTGGCTCTGTGCGCGGCGGGCTCTTCCGCTGCAGCCCATGGCGATACCGTGCGCACCATCACGGACTGTCATGTTACCCGCAAGGGGGACGAGATCGACATTGAAGTGACCGCCGACGGCTACCTGTACAACATGGTGCGCATTCTGGCAGGCACTTTGTGCGAAGCGGGCGCAGGCCGGCTGGACCCGGCGGAAATTCCCGCCATTCTGGAAAGCCGTGACCGCAGCCGCGCCGGGCCGACCCTGCCCGCCAAGGGCCTGTTTTTGAAGTGTGTGGAGTATGATCTGTAAGGAGAACCATTCATGAGCAAAATTCGCCGCGGCGTACATTCCGCCGAAGGGGAGACGCTTTCTGCCGGACGCGTCGAATATCTGGAAGCCGCCCGGGCCCGGGTGCGCACACGGCGCATCCGCCGCACCGTCGTCATCGTAGCGGTGCTGACCATCCTTGTCCTGTTTGCCACCGGCGCAGTGGGGTCTTCCATTGCACGCGCAAAAGACCTTGTGGATACTGCCGTCATCGCGCTGGCACCAGCCGCAGGCTGGCCGCAGCAGACCGGCATCACCGACCCGGATGCGGTGGCGCAGATGTCTGGCAGCTTTGTGGAGATGGGCGGCGACAGCTGCGTGGTATACAGTCTTGGCGGCACCCGCCTGAACAGCATCCAGAGCGGCTATGCCCGCCCGGCCATTGCTGCAGGCAAGACCCGCTTTGTGCTGTACAACCGCTCCGGCAATGAGCTTCGGGTGGAAAGCCGCACCCAGAACCTTTATACAAAAACCATGGACAGCACCATCTCGCTGTGCGCCGTGGCAGATGCCGGACAGGTGGCTGTTGTGACCGACAGCACCGACAGCGTGGCAAAGCTGACCGTTTACAATTCCAGTATGCAGCAGCAGCTGGTGTGGAACCTGACCAGTGAGCAGGGCACCCCGCTGCGCATGGCCTTTGCGCCGGACAGCCGCCGCCTTGCCGTGGCCGCTGTATCGGCGGTGGGCGGCCAGCTGACCACGAACCTTTATGTACTGCCCCTCTCGCAGGGCGACCCGGTATGCCTTGGCTCCGAGAACAGTGTGCCCCAGTGGATGGGCTGGATGTCCAACGGCTTTTTGCTGGTGCTTTATGAGAACCGCGCCGTGCTGTACAACACGAGCGGCGGCAGCGCAGGCGAACGCGCCAGCTACGATTTTGGCGGCGGCACCCTCGTCAGTGTGTCCAACACCAGTAACGGTGCGGCCCTGCTGCTGAGCAATGGCCAGACCAGCACGGCGGTGCTGCTGGACGGGGAGCTGACCGTGGGTTACAGCGGCAGCGTGCTCTCGGCCAGCCAGATCATCCGGGCAAAGAACGACGGCTTCTACCTGCTCACCGACAGCACGGTGGAGCGCTTCAACGGTGTGGGCGAGTTCCAGTGGAGCCAGCCGCTTTCGGCCCGGCCGCAGGCACTGATCGAGGGCAAGCAGATCATGGTGCTCAGCGGCAACACGGTGCAGGTGGTCACACCGCCGGAGCAGACAGCTTCCAGCGGACAGTGATTTTGGGTGAGAAGATCATGCGTAAATAGCACTCTTGCGGGGAAAGTGATAAAAATAACAGGGAAAACAAGGTATGTTCAAGAATCCGTCATTTCTTTTTGATATCATATGCACGGCAGCATGGATCATTCTGGTGGTGCGCTATGCGCGCAAGGGCTTTCTTTCGTCCATTGTGCAGCTGGTGGGCAACCTGTTCAGTCTGCTGGGGGCCAAGGAGCTTTCCGCTGCCTGCGCCGGCTGGGTGTTCGAGCACATGCTGGCAGGCGGCTTCCGCACCCAGATCGCAGCAAACATTGCTGCGGGCGGTGCGGTAGACCTTTCCGGCATTGCGGAAAAGTATGCGGGCTTCCTGCCTGCTTCTTTCCGCGCTTCCATCGTGGCAGCCTGCGAGCGCTCCATTGGCGCTGTGCTGGCCGATAACGCGGTGGTGCTGGCCGATTCCATTGTGGAAAACGTGCTGCAGCCGCTGCTCACACCGGTGATCACGCTGGTGCTGTTCTTCTTGTTCTACGCGCTTTTGCGCCTGCTGGTCAGTATGCTGGTCACGGTGCTGGGCCTTGTGAACAAGCTGCCGGTCATTGGCACGGTAAACCGCGGCCTTGGCTGGCTTGTGGGCGGTGCCACGGCGCTGCTGGATATCTATTTGGTGCTGTGCATCCTGTGGGGCATCATCGTCATCACAGGCGGCAACCTGAATGTGCTCAACGATACGGTGATGAGCAGCAGTCTTTACTACAAAATCTTCAATCTCTTCAACCCTTTCCTGTAAAGGGTTTTGCATAAAGGAGGAACTATGGTCTGTATTCGATGCCAGAAACGTCCGGCGATCATCTTCATCCAGCGGATGGACAATGGTCAGATGAAGCAGGAGGGCTACTGCCTGCACTGCGCCCGTGAGCTGCACATCAAGCCGGTGGACGATCTGATGAAGCAGTTCGGCATGTCGGATCAGGATCTTGATAACATGGAGAACCGCATGGAAAGCATGATGGAGGAGATGGGCGATGCAAACCCGCTCTCCATGATGATGAACATGGCGAACGGCGGCGAGGATGCTGACCCGGACAGCATGGACGAAGATCTGATCCCCGGCAGCAATGCCACCTTCCCGCTGGGCTTTACCAGCAGCGAGAAGAAGGATGGCGACAAAAAGGCCGACCGCAAAAACGGCAAAAAGCCGCCTAAGCGCAAATTTCTGGATACCTATTGCGAGAATCTGACCCGCAAGGCCCGGGAAGGCAAACTGGACGATATCATTGGCCGCGACCGCGAAATTTACCGCACCATCCAGATTTTGAGCCGCCGCCAGAAGAACAACCCCTGCCTCATCGGCGAAGCCGGTGTGGGCAAGACCGCCATTGCCGAGGGCATTGCGGAGCGCATTGCCAAGGGGAATGTGCCCATCGGCCTGAAGGATAAGGAGATCTATCTGCTGGACCTCACCAGCCTTGTGGCAGGCACCCAGTTCCGCGGCCAGTTCGAGCAGCGGGTCAAGGGCCTGCTGAGCGAGGTGAAGGCCGCAGGCAACGTGATCCTGTTCATCGATGAGATCCACACCATCACCTCTGCCGGTGAGAGCGAGGGTGCCATGAACGCGGGCAATATCCTGAAGCCCGCCCTCTCCCGTGGTGAAATTCAGGTCATCGGTGCCACCACCTTCAACGAGTACCGCAAGTATATCGAGAAGGATCAGGCGCTGGAACGCCGTTTCCAGCCCGTGCGGGTGGAGGAGCCCAGCGTGGCCGATACCCTTGCTGTGATGAACGGCATCAAGCACTACTACGAGCAGCACCATCATGTGCAGGTGCCTGCCGATGTGCTTTCTGCCACTGTCACCCTGAGTGAGCGCTATATCACCGACCGTTATCTGCCCGATAAGGCCATCGACCTGCTGGACGAAGCCTGCGCCTGCTGCAATCTGGCCCACCCGGTCATTTCCGAGTATCTTGGGATGCAGAAGGAGCTGGATGCCCTCAAGCAGGAAGAAGCCGAGATGGAGAATGCGGATGTGAACGAGCCAATCGACTACGAGCGCGTGGCCGAGCGCAAGACCCGCATTGCAAAGCTCGAAGCCGACCTGCCCGCAAAGCAGGCTGCTGCCAGCGAGATCCAGGTGACCATGGACGATGTGGCCAAGGTCATTGAGCTGTGGACCGGCATTCCGGCGGTCAAAATTCGGGAGACCGAGTTCGCAAAGCTGGCAAACCTTGAGGGCGAGCTGAAAAAGAAGATCATCGGGCAGGACGAGGCCGTGCATCTGGTGGCGCAGGCCATCAAGCGCAGCCGCGCCGACCTTTCCGGCCGCCGCCGTCCCGCAAGCTTCATCTTTGTGGGCCCCACCGGCGTGGGCAAGACCGAGCTGGTCAAGCAGCTGGCAAATCAGCTGTTCGACGGCCCGGACCCGCTCATTCGTCTGGACATGAGCGAGTATATGGAAAAATACGCGGTGTCCCGCATGATCGGTTCGCCTCCGGGCTATGTGGGCTACGAGGAGGCCGGTCAGCTCACCGAGAAGGTGCGCCGCCGCCCCTACAGCGTGGTGCTGTTCGACGAGATCGAAAAGGCGCACCCGGATGTGATGAACATTCTGCTGCAGATTCTGGACGAGGGCAAGATCAACGATGCGCAGGGCCGCACGGTGGATTTTTCCAACACGGTCATCTGCATGACCTCCAACGCCGGCAGCAGCGACCAGAGCACCGGTGGGCTTGGCTTCAATAAGAGCGAGGAACAGCTCAGCGAGGAAAAGACCCGCAAGGCGCTGGCCCAGTTCCTGCGGCCGGAGTTCCTTGGCCGCGTGGATGAAGTGATCGCCTTCAAGCCGCTGAGCCAGCAGACGCTGGAGGGCATCGCGGCCCTGATGCTGGACGAGTACAAGCCCGGCATGGAAGCCAAGGGCATCGCTTACAGCTACACCCCGGCAGCCCTCAAGGCTCTGGTGCAAAAGAGTCAGGGCGGCAAGTTCGGTGCCCGCGATTTGCGCCGCGTCATTCGCAAAGCCGTGGAAGACCCCGCCGCCGAGCGCCTGATCGACGGCACGCTGGCATCCGGCGGCACCCTTGTGGTGGATGCTGGTGAAAACGGCGAAGTCGTGCTGAAATAATCATAACCGCAAAGCACCCCGGCTGAAAACAGCTGGGGTGCTTTTTGTCTGCTCATAAAAACTTTTTGTAATATATACTTGACATTTAGAATGGTAAATGCTACTATATGTCCAGAGGATAAAACAAATGCCGACCCGGCAGGAAAGGAGCGTATCAATGCCGAAGAACCTGAAATTAAAGGCCGCCCGTGCGGAAAAGGATATGACGCAAGGCGCGCTTGCCGAGGCGGCAGGGGTTTCGCGCCAGACCATCAACGCCATTGAAAAAGGGGAGTACAACCCCACCATCAACCTTTGCCGCAGTATCTGTAAAATTCTGGATAAGACACTGGATGAACTGTTCTGGGAGGAATGAACTATGAAATTTTCACTATACAGCAAGAAAAACCAGTTGGACGAGATGCAGGAGCAGACCATGCGCAAAATTGAAAGCCATGGCTTCTGGCTGCTGTGGGGCAGCCTTCTGGCGGCGTGGATCGTGCAGACGGTGTTCGGGGCTGCGGACAAGGCCGCCGGAGAGTGGGTCGTATTCATGATCGGCTGCATCTATACGGGTGTCGCGTGTCTGCGCAATGGTCTGTGGGATCGCCACTTTTCGGATACGCCCCCGGCCAATGCCGTGTGGTCTCTGGTGGCTGCGGTGGCGGTTACGCTGATCATCGGGTTTTCCCGTGGATACTGGGTCGGTGCCGCTTTTACCGGTGTTTTTACCGGCATCCTGTGCTTTGCATTGCTGCAGCTGTGCGCCGCATTGACACGCAAACGGCGCGAGCATCTGGATGACCCGAAGGACGGAGAATAATATTATAAAAAGGGGCTGCTGCACAGCATTTGATGCAGCAGCCCCTTTTTGCGGGGGTGCATGATGTTATCCTGCATTGACAAAATTGCACAGAATCAGTACAATAAAACATAGCTATCCGCAAATTTTTTGCATGAGAATAAAGGAGCGTTTTTCTATGCCGAGCAATAAAGTCCGCACCCGTTTTGCGCCGTCGCCTACGGGTTATATGCACGTTGGCAACCTGCGCACTGCCCTGTACACCTACTTGATGGCCAAGCACGAGGATGGCACCTTCATCCTGCGCATCGAGGATACCGATCAGGGCCGCTATGTGGAGGGCGCTGTGGATGTCATCTACAACACCCTGCGGGAGACCGGTCTGCTGTGGGACGAAGGCCCGGACATCGGCGGCCCCGTGGGCCCCTATGTGCAGAGTGAGCGCATGGGCATGTTCAAGCAGTATGCCGAGCAGCTGGTGGCCGAGGGCAAGGCATATTATTGTTTCTGCACCGAGGAGCGTCTGGAGGCCCTGCACGCCGAGCAGCGCGCCAACGGCGAAATGACCCACTATGACGGATGCTGCCGCGACCTGCCCAAGGACGAAGTGGAAAAGCGTCTTGCTGCCGGGGAACCCTATGTTATCCGCCAGAAGATCCCCCGCGAGGGCGTGACCGGCTTCGACGATGTGGTGTACGGCCACATCGAGGTGAACAACAGCGAGATGGACGACCAGATCCTCATCAAGACCGACGGCATGCCCACCTACAACTTTGCCAATGTGGTGGACGATCACCTCATGGGCATCACCCACGTGATCCGTGGCAGCGAGTATCTGTCCTCCACCCCCAAGTATAACCTGCTGTATCAGGCGTTCGGCTGGGAGATCCCCACCTACATCCACTGCCCGCCGGTCATGAAGGATGCACAGAATAAGCTTTCCAAGCGCAACGGCGATGCCAGCTATCAGGATCTGGTGGCAAAGGGCTACCTGACCGAGGCCGTGCTGAACTACATCTGCCTGCTGGGCTGGAGCCCCAAGGGCGAGTATGCCGAGCAGGAGATCTTCTCCCTGCCGGAGCTGGTCAAGATCTGGTCTCCGGACGGCATCTCCAAGTCTCCGGCCATCTTCGATCCCCTCAAGCTGCGGGCCATCAATGCGGAATATATCCGCCGCCTGTCCCCGGAAGAGTTCCAGAAGAAGGCGGAGCCGTGGATCGACAAGGCCGTGCACACCTCCATCGACAAAAAGCTGCTGTGCGCAAACCTGCAGCCCCGCTGCGAAGTGCTGGGCGAGATCCCGGAGCAGCTGGATTTCTTTGATGCGATGCCCGAGTACGATGTGAGCATGTACGCCAACAAGAAGCAGAAGACCACCCCGGAGACCGCCAAGGAGGCACTGGAAGCCCTGCTGCCTGTGCTCAGCGACGAAGCACTGGACTTTGGCAATCGCGATGCCGTCTTCGATGCCTGCAAGGCCAAGGCTGAGGAGCTGGGCAAGAAGAACGGCTGGCTGCTGTACCCGCTGGGCATTGCCCTTTCTGGCAAGCAGCGCACCCCCGGCGGCGGCACCGACCTTGCCTGCATGATGGGCCGCGAAACCACCCTTGCCCGCGTAAAAGCGGCAATTGAAAAGCTGAACAGCTGATTTTTGCCATAAAACCACAAAGCTCTGCAGCATTTTTGAACGCTGCAGGGCTTTTTTGCGTCTTTGGGCCGGTTTGCGGCAGAACACTGCACCGCGCCAAAAATCGCCGCGCGCCCGCGCTACAGTATATGCAGAAAGCGCGGGGAACAGAACCACAACGCCCCGCCGGAAAGCGGGGAGTTTTTATGACAGAGCGGATGGGTCTGGCAGCGGTCGGGCGGCAGAACAGACAGCGGGCAGCACTGGCACGGCGGGCAGAGCTGCGCCCGGCAGCGCGCAGGCTGGCGGCTGTGGCAGTGGGATTTGCAGGCGGCTGGGCCGTTGTGTACGGTGCACTGATGCCTTTTGGTCTGGGCTTTGTGCTGGGCTTTGCAGAGGACTGCTTTGCCCCCTGTGCGGCGGGTGCGGCGCTGGGTGTGCTGCTGCACGGGTTTGGCGCGCTCTCGCTGCGCAGTGTCTGTATGCTGTGCGCACTGGGTGCTGCAGTGGCAGCGCGGTGGATGGGTGCCAGAACACTGACCCCGGCGGCACTGGCGGGCTGCGGCACGCTGGTGGGCGTGGCGCTGTGCTTTGCCTTTGGCGGCGGCGGGGCAGAGCTGGTGCTTTACAGTGCGGCAGATGCCCTGCTGGCCGCAGCCATGGGCTTTTGTCTGCGGCAGTTCGCGCCCGAAAAGCCGGGTGCCGGGATGCTTCTGGTGGGTGTGGCCGCAGCGGCGGCGCTGGGCAGTGTGCAGCTGTGGCAGCTGCTGCCGGGCGTGATCGTCTGCGCGGCGCTGGAACTGTATTTATGCAGCAAAGGGCAGGCCAAAGCCGCGCTTGCGGCCTGCGCGGTGCTGGGCGCTGCGCTGTGCGCGGCAGACCCGGCCCTCAGCTTTGCGGCATCCGGCCTTGCCTGTGCCACGGCGGCAGCGGCAGTGCTGGCACCCGGACGGCGCATGGAAACGGTAGCCGCCTACGCGGGCGGCTGCGTGACCGGTGCACTCTGTGTGCAGCCGCCTGGGAGCGCGTTTCAATATCTGCTGAACGTCTGCATCGGCATCACGGCCGTAGCGGCCATGCCCGCAGCGTGGCTTGTGCCGGAGCCGGAAGAAAAGCCGCAGGCAGGGCAGGCCCAGCCGCAGCAGTACAGTGCAGCGGCCACCCGGCTGGAACAGGTGTCCCAGAGCCTTGCATCGCTGGCAGAGACCGTGAACGATGTCTACGAAACGCTGCCGCACCGGTGTGAGGATTTCCATTGGGTAATTGATAACACACATGATACCCTTTGTTTTAACTGCGGGCGGCGGGATACCTGCTGGAAGCAGGAGTATGCCGCCACGCTGGAGGGCATGGAAGCACTGCGCCCTCTGCTGGAAAGCAGCGGCGGGCTGGAAACGGCTCAATTGCCCGGACAATTATCCCGGTGCATCCACCCGGCAGCACTGTGCGCAGCGGCAAACCGCTCCTTTGCGCTGTACCGCAGCCGCAAGGAGGCCCGCCTTCATGCCGAAGCCATGCGCACTGCCCTGACCGAGCAGTACAGCGCCGTGGCCGAAGCGCTGGGCGTGTTGGGAGAACAGCTGGGCCGTCCGGGCGACCCGGAACCCTATAAATCCGGCCGGGTGGCGGACTTTTTTGCGCAGCTTGGCACTCCGCCGCAGGAGTGTGCCGTCACGCTGGATGATCTGGGCCGCACCCATGCGGCGGTCACGCTGCCGCGCACCCGCTTCTCGGCGCAGGAGCTGGCCGCGCTGGCCGGGGAGGTGGGCCGCATCTGCCGCCGCACGCTGGAAGTGCCGCAGGTGCTTTCCTGCAAGGGAATGACCACCCTGCTGTTCAGCGAAAAGCCTGTGCTGCGGGCCGTGTTCGGCATGGCGGGCGCGGCGGCGCGGGGCAGTATTTCCGGCGATGCGGTGCAGCAGTTCTGCAGCCCGGCGGCAGCGCAGATGATCCTGTGCGACGGCATGGGCACCGGCAGGCCTGCAGCCGTGGATGGCAACCTTGCCGCCGAGCTGACGGCCCGGCTGCTCAAGGCGGGCTTTACCGCAGAGCTGGCGGCAAGGCTGGTCAACGTGGCCCTTGCCCTGAAAAGTGAGGATGAGAGCGGTGCCACGCTGGACCTCATCAGCGTGGATCTTTACACCGGCACGGCAAGGCTGTTCAAGGCCGGTGCGGCACCGGGCTTCCTTGTGCACGGAGGGCGGGTGCGTGCTGTGGGCGACACCAGCCTGCCGGTGGGCATTCTGGGCGGAGTGAACGGCCAGAGCCGGGTGGTGCATTTGACGGTGGGCGATTATGCGGTGCTGGTCTCGGACGGGCTGCTGGTGGACGGCCCGGGCTGGGTGGCAAAGCAGCTGGAGCTTTCCGCTGCGGCAGGAGAAGCACCGGAAAAAGTTGCAAAAACGCTGGTGGAAACGGCCCGCGTGCGCGCCCAGAAGACCGGCAGGCCGGACGACATTACGGCGGCGGTGCTGCGGCTGGAAAAATGCGTTTGATGTTCATACAAACTTCGTTGATTTTCGACGGAGGAGAAGGTATACTATGGAAGCATAGAAACAAAACGGGAGGACAGAAACATGCTTACCATAACCGTAGCGCAGGATGGCAGCGGCGATTTTGCTTCGGTGTCCGAAGCGGTGCTGGCCGTACCTTATGCCTGCGCAGCAGAGATCCGCATTGGCCCGGGCGTTTACCGCGAAAAGCTGGTGTGCGAAAAACAGGATATCACCCTGATCGGCGCAGGCATGGAAAGCACCCGCATCGTGTGGGGCGACGGCGGCAAGCTGCCGCACCCGGACGGCAGGCCCACCCACACCTTCCGCAGCTATACCGCGTTTTTCCGGGGGACAGAACTGCGGGTGCAGGACCTGACCATTGAAAACGATGCCGGCCCTGGGGCAAAGGTGGGGCAGGCCGTGGCGGCTTATGTGGACTGCTCTCACACCCTCTTTGAGAATGTGCGGCTGCTAGGCAATCAGGATACGCTGTTCTGCGCCCCTCTGCCGGAGAAGGAGCGGGAGAAGGATGGCTTCCTTGGCCCGGGCCGCTTTGCGCCCCGCCGCCCGACGGCCCAGTATTACCGGCACTGCGAGATCGCGGGAGATATCGATTTTATTTTTGGCGGCGCGGACGCTCTGTTTGAGCAGTGCACCATCCGCACCGTGAACAACCACCTGCCTGCAAGCTACGTCACGGCTCCCTCGGGCCGTGCCGATGGCCTTGGCTTTGTGTTCTGGGACTGCGACTTTGTTTCGGACGACTGCCCGGCAGGCACAGTGTTTCTGGGCAGGCCGTGGCGGCCCACCGGAAAGACTGCCGTGCTGGACTGCCGTCTGGGAGCCCACATTGCACCGGAAGGCTTTTCCGCATGGCAGAGCCGCACCGACTCCGACCTTGCCAGCTTTGCCGAAGCGGGCAGCACCGGCGAGGGCGCAGCAGCGCGCGGTGCATGGGTGAAGCAGCTGGACAGCGTACAGGCTGCCCAACTGCTCAAAACAGCACGGGGAATATGCAGACCGGAATAAACGTATGAAATATAAAAGGACGTATCAGAAACTTCTATGAAAAAACTGCCGAATTCTGTAAAATGGCTCATCATTTTGGTGGTGCTGGCCGCAATGGGTGCGATGATGTGGGCCGTGAATGACCGCGCTTCCCGCGTGGAAATGCCCGCACCGGATAATACATTCGGAATTTATCGCACAGCAGATTCCAATTCGTAAACAAAAAGCTGCATTCTGAAGCGCAGCAGGCTTTGTTTTTTTGCATCATTGCCAAAAATCCTGCATAAAATTCGGCGCAGGATGTGGGGGCCGGCTCTTGCAAAGAGGCGCAAAAACTGGTACACTCTGAGAATAAAGAATCGACTGGGAACCCGCTGTAAAACGGGGAATAAAAAGGAGAACCTGCAGTGAAAATGGGCTTGACAAAGCGCGCTGCCGCGCGGATACTAAAAGAGCAGAGCAGAGCAGAGCAGAGCAGAGCAGAGTAAGTAAAACTCTGTCTGTTTGCGGTGCGCCCATTTTTGCGCAGGTAACTGAATTTTGGAAAAAAGACGCTGTTTCGGCGTGGTTTTAGACCATGCCGGGGCAGCGTCTTTTTGCGTTTTGAGCCGGAAATTGGGGCCGGACAAAACGAAAACTATATACAAACAGGAGGATAAAACGATGAAAAAACGAATCGTAGCAATGTTTCTGGCCGTATGCTTTATCGTGACATTGCTGCCCACCGCAGCATTTGCAGCAAATGAAACAAGAGGAATCTGTGGCGCAAACGGCGATAATGTCACATGGGAATTGACACAAAACAATGATGACTCTGCGACACCATCTTATACTCTGACGATTTCGGGTTCGGGAGCTATGGAGAATTTTGTGAATAAAAATTCAGCTCCATGGAATTGGGCAAAAGACGGTATTTTAAAAATAGAATTTGAAGGTGATTTGACCCATATCGGAGACTTTGCGTTTTATGGTTGTGGATTTGAGAGTGTTAAACTTCCGGTGAGCATTGAGAGCATCGGGAAAGGGGCGTTTCGGGATTGCCCTAAGCTTACATCAATAAATTTTGAAGAATTGGTAAATTTAAAAACTTTGGGAGAACAGGCATTCAGAGGATTTAAAGGCGAAAAAATAGACTTGAGTTATACACAGATTACAGAGATCCCGACGAGCGCTTTCATATATGCAAGTATGAAATCTGTGGTATTTCCGAACGTGCTTACTAGTATTGGCATGACTGCTTTTAAACAGTGTACGAATCTACAGAGTGTCATTTTTCCAGAATCGTTGAAGCGAATCGGTACATCTGCGTTCAACGAATGCACCTTGTTAAACGCGGTTGATTTTACGCAGGCGACACAACTTGTGAGTATTGAAGGACAGGCGTTTGTTAAAACAGCCATTAAGAGCGCAGATTTGAGCAAATGTACAAATCTTGCTAAGCTTGATGCATACACGTTTGCAAGTTCACCGAATGGAAATATTGAAGTGCTTATTTTCCCTTCTAATATTACAGAGGCAACTACGAGTGCGGGAGCTACCCATATCCTGAACGCGATTTGCTATATTGATGGCGGTGCCGATTGCGACACGGTAACGGCCTTGAACGGGGCAACAATCGGACTGACATCGATTATTCCATATAGAGCCTGCCTGAACGGCGGCACCTTTGGCACCGACACCGAATTTAATGCGGGCACTCTTGCAACGCCGGAAAAGGAAGGCTTCAAGTTCAACGGCTGGTATGAAACTGCTGATCTCAGCGGTGAACCGGTAGAAACTGCTGTGGCGGGCAAGACTTACTACGCAAAATATACGGAAAAAGTCAAGAGCGGCATTACCGTTGTGGGCGTTGTGAGCGAGGATGAAGAAGTGAACGGCTCCCTGCTGGACGCTTACGAAGAGGATACGATCACGCTGACCAACACCTTTGACGGCATCCCGGAGGGCAAGTTCGTGTCCAGCTGGGAAGTTGTGGAGCCGCAGGGTCTGGCTATTGAAAACAACAGCTTTAAGATGCCTGCGCAGGAAGTGAAGCTGCGTGCCATTCTGGCCGATGAACCCACAGAGGAAGAGCCCGGCCAGACCGTTTCCGGCGCCGACGGCGGTGCTGCCGCCGCTGTCATTCTGGGCGGTGCGGCTATTGGCGCGGTGACCTATGCAGTGGGCACCCAGATCTGGATGGAGACCCACCTGCCGGATGGTGTTATTCCTACCAGCCGTGAACAGCTGGCCCTGATGCTGTGGAATGCCGCAGGCAGGCCCCAGCCCGCCGAAGCCGCTTTGTATGCCGACATCAGCGCTGAAGCCGCAGACACCCAGCTGGCCGCACGCTGGTGTGTGGAGCAGGGCCTGATGAAGGACTACGGCGAAAGCTTCAAGCCCGGCAAGTACACCTTCCGCTGGCAGGTCATCAAGACGTGGAACCAGATGCAGAAAATGAACTGACACCCTGTCTATCAGAAAAACAGCTTTGAAAAAGGGGCTGCTGCACAAATGTGCGGCAGCCCCTTTTATGATGGCTCTATTCCTGCGCGGTCTTTTCGTTGGCGGGCAGGTCGTTCATGATGAACCAGAACGTAGTGCCCATGCCGATGGCGCTCTGCACACCAAAGCGGAAGCCGTGCTGCTGGAAGATAGCCTTGGTGATGGAAAGGCCCAGACCGGTGCCCTGCTTGCCGGCATCCGAACGGGAGCGGTAGTACCGATCAAAGATATAGGGCAGGTCGTCGGCAGAGATGCCGGGGCCGTGATCCTCCACCTCGATCCGCACGCCCTCGGTGCAGCGCTGGGCCCGCAGGATGAAGATGCCGTCTTTGCCGATATGGTGCATGGCGTTGCCCAGCAGGTTATGCAGTGCGCGCTGCATCATGTTGGGGTCTGCGTAAACAGGCAGCTCCTCGTCCGGCAGCTCCAGCTGGAGCTGCCAGCCGTTCTGGGCGCAGATGGCATCGTACCGTTCACTCACCTCGTCGCACAGCTGGCCCATATCAAAGTGCACGCGCTCGCATTTGTCGGCACCGCTGGTCACCTTGCTCAGCTCCATCACGCTGGAGACCAGTGCGGTCAGGCGGTCGGTCTCGTCCACGATAATGTTCATCTGCTCATCGCGGTGGGCCTTGTCGTCGCCGGTAATGTCGCGCACCGTCTCGGCATAGCCCTTGATAAGGGTCAGCGGGGTGCGCAGGTCGTGGGAGACGTTGGCCAGCAGGTCGCGCTGCATCTGCGAAGAATGCTGCACCTCGCTTGCCATGTGGTTGAAGTCCCGGGCCAAATCGCCCAGCTCATCGCTGCGGCGGGTATCCACCTGCACGGCATAGTTGCCCATGGCCATCTGGCGGGCAGCGCTGGAAAGCTGGCGCAGCGGCTTTGTGAACCACTCACTGAACAGCCATGCCGCCGTCATGGCAAAGGCAAAGATCAGCGCCGCTGCCATGGGCAGCACGGTGCTCAGCACCTTGCCGGCTTCAGCCACATGCACAAGGCTGGTAGTGACCAGAACGGTGTACTCGCCGCCGGAGGTGTTGCGCCCTACCAGCAGCTGTGCCGAGCCGGAGAGCCGCGGCGGATTCAGGGTCTGCACAAAGCCGCCGGTGGTGCGGCATTTCTTGCGCATGGCCACAGCGGTGGAAACGATCATATCGTTGTTGGCGGAATCCGAGAGCAGCGTTTCGTGCAGGTTGCAGTAGGACTGGTTCTCGATCTTATAGATCGTGCGCATGGTGGTATCGGAAATATCCACACAGAAGCTGTTCAGCGAACCGCTGGCGTACAGCTGGGTGGCAAGCCGGTCAAAAAACGCGGTGTTGACCGTAAGATGGCCAAAAGACCATGCCGAAAGGGCTTCGCCGTTTGCAATAGCCTTGTCCAGCTCGGCGGTGATGCTTTCTGCTTGAGTGGTCAGCTGTTTTTCAATGTGCTTGGTGTACAGCGGTTCCAGCAGCTGGGTGGACAGAAACCACACCAGTGCCAGCAGGAACAGACAGATACAACACAAAAACCACATCAGCTGGCCGCGGATGCCGGGGGAGTGATGGTGCCGCATGAATCCTCCGCTCCTTTATCAGCGCGTTGCGTCGGGGTCGAATTTGTAGCCGATGCCCCACACGGTAGCAATGTAGCTGCGGCACTTGCCCAGATGGCCCCGCAGCATTTTGACATGGGTATCCACGGTGCGGTCCTCGCCAAAGTAGTCGTAGTTCCACACCTTCTGCAGGATCTTTTCACGGCTGAGGGCGATGCCCTTGTTGGAAGCAAGGAACACCAGCAGGTCGAACTCCTTGGGGGTCAGGGCCACCTCCTCGCCGGAAACGCGCACCGTGTGGCTGGCCGTGTCGATGGTCAGCTCACCAAAGGTCATGGTGTCGGAGGCAGCGGCGGGCTTGGGCATGGTGCGGTTCAGCACGGCCTTGACGCGGGCTACCAGCTCACGGGGAGAGAAGGGCTTGACAACGTAGTCGTCGGCACCGCTCTCCAGGCCGGCCAGCTTGTCGTATTCCTCGCCGCGGGCGGTCAGGATGATGACCGGCGTGTTGATGTGGCGGGCGCGCATCTCCCGCAGGCAGGTCATACCGTCCATGAACGGCATCATCAGGTCCAGAATGACCAGATCGAAGGCTCCGCCGGAAAGCTGGGTCAGCGCAGCTGTGCCGTCAGCGGCTTCTTCACAGATATAACCGGAATATTGTAAATGTTCGCGGATCAGCTCGCGGATGCGCGGCTCATCGTCAACGATCAGGATCTTAGCCATAATACAGACACCTTCCTCAATAATAGACTTCTTGACCAGAATATCATACAGCAAGAATAAAAAAAAACTGTGAAGTTTGCGTGAATGCTTTTCAAAAAAAGTGCCCGCAGCGGCGGGCTGCTTCCAGTACCAGTATACCACAGAAAAACGGCCCTGCACAGCCGGAGTTTGCAGGGCAGACCGCAGGCCCAGCCGGATGGTGGTGCTTTCCGACCTGCACAATTCCGAGTTTGGCGCATATAATAGTGAGCTTGTGGATAAGGTGCGGCGGCGCTGGCCTGTTTTTACCTGCGCATCCCGGTGGGCCATGTGGAAGCCGGACTGCGCACCTACGATCTGGATTCCCCCTATCCGGAGGAGTTCAACCGGCAGGCGGTGGGCGTGCTGGCAAAATACAACTTCGCGCCCACCGAGCAGGCCAAGCAGAACCTGCTGCGGAAGTGGTTCAGCTGGTGGGCGGCACCGAGAACATTTCCAGCGTGGCACACTGCATGATCCGACTGCGGTTCGCGGTCAAGGACCTGAACAAGGCCGATCAGGAAGCGCTGAAGAAAATCCCCAGCGTGCTGTCCGTCACCCCAGCGGCATGATGTTCTGCGGTGCAGTGCCCAGAAACGCCGGTGCCTCCGGCGACGCAGCGGTCAGGTTCGTCTTGCTCACCTTCCACCACAGGCGGGTAGTGCCGTCCGGCGCGGTAAAGATCAGGTTCCAGTCAAAGGGATTCTCACTGGTGGAGTTCAGCTGCACCGGAAGAGCGTTCGGCGCAGCTGGTGCGCAGGGGGCAAAGTCGTGGGCGCGGATGCCCACGGCGGTGCAGGTTTCCGGCACCTCGGCGGCAAGGTGAAGGGGCGCATCCCAGCCGGTCAGGCGCACGGTGTGGGCATCCACGCGGGTGCAGGACAGAATGTTCTTGCAGCCGGTCAGCCGTGCAGCGGTGGTGCTCTGCGGGTCTGCAAACACCTCTTTGGTGCCGCCGGTGCGCAGCACCTGCCCGCCATCCATCACGATCATATCCCGGCACAGGCGGTAGGCTTCGTCACGGTTGTGGGTGACCAGCAGCACCGTGCCGCCAAACCCGGCCAGCAGGCTGCCCACTTCGCCCTCCACTTCTTCGCGCAGGTAGCTGTCCAGCGCACTGAACGGCTCGTCCAGCATCAGAATTTTGGGCCTGCCCACAAGGATGCGTGCCAGCGCGGTGCGCTGCTGCTGTCCGCCGGAAAGCTGGGCCGGGTAGCGCTTGGCAAGGGATTCCAGCCGCATGGCCTGCAGCATTTCGGCGCAGCGGGCCTTGCGGGCGGCCTTGTCTTTTTCGGCTTTCAGGCCGCAGAGCACGTTCTGCTCCACGGTCATGTTGGGGAACAGTGCGTAGTTCTGGAACAGCAGGCCCACGCCGCGCTGCTGCGGCGGCAGGTCGATGTGCTGGGCGCTGTCAAACAGCACCCGGCCGTCCAGTACGATGCGGCCCGCATCCGGCTTTACGATACCGGCAATGCAGCGCAGGGTCATGCTTTTGCCGCAGCCGGACGCGCCCAGAATGGCTGTGGCGGTGCTGCGCGCGGCAAAGTTGGCGTGAAGGGTAAAGCCATCCAGCTTTTTGGTAATGTTCACTTCAAGACTCATGCGCGGCCACCTGCTTTCTGTTTTTTCTCCAGCAGATTCACGGCCAGCAGCACCACTGCCGAGATCACGATATCCACCAGCACCCAGCGCATGGCACCGGCTTCGTCGTTGGTGCGCCACAGCTGGTACACGGTGGTGGCAATGGTGGCGGTTTTGCCGGGGGTGTAGCCTGCGATCATGCTGGTGGCACCGTACTCGCCCAGCGCGCGGGCAAAGGCCAGCACCGTGCCGGCCAGAATGCCTTGACGGCAGCAGGGCATCCGCACCCGCCAGAAGATCCACACGTCCGACTGGCCCAGCGTTTGCGCCGACCATGCCAGCGTTTCGTCAAAGCTTTCAAACGCGCCGCGCGCCGTGCGGTACATCAGCGGAAAGGCCACCACGATGGATGCAAAGATGGCACTGTACCAGTTCATGACCAGCTTCACGCCGAAATGCTCCATGAAAAAGATGCCCAGCGGCCGCTTTGCGCCGAACAAAAGCAGTAGAAAATAGCCCACCACCGTGGGCGGCAGCACCATGGGCAGGGTGAGCACCACGTCCAGCGCGCCTTTGACAGTGCGTGGCAGCTTGGCAATATAGTAGGCGGCAAAAATGCCAAGGAAGAACACCGCCGCGCAGCTGACGAGGGCGATGCGCAGGCTGTTCCAAAGGGGATACCAGTCCATAAATGATACCTCCGAATAAAAAGGCTTCCCCCGGAGGGGAAGCTCTGAAAAACAACGGATTTACAGTGCGGTGAAGCCCACACTCTCGAACACGGTCGCGGCGCGGTCGGTCTGCAGATAGGCCAGAAACTCCCTGGCAGCCTCGGCGTTGGGGGCGGCCTTCAGCACGGCGGCAGGATAGATGACCTGACCGCACATCTCCTTGGTGGCCTCATCCACGGGGGTCAGGCCTGCGCTGTAGGCATCGGTGCAGTACACGACACCGGCATCCACGCTGGCTTCGGTGATCTGGGTGGTGACCTCCTTGACGTTGGAGCCGTAGGTGATGACACCGGCTGCGGCCAGTGCTTCCTCGTCCAGAGCGTAGTAGGCAAGGATCTTCTGGGTGTACTGGCCCACGGGCACATCGCTGTTGCCCATGCAGAACAGAATGTCCCCGGCCTTGAGGTGCTCGGCCAGAGAATCGAAGCTGTCGATGCCCTTATCGCCATTCTCGGGCACGCACAGAACGACCTTGTTCTCCAGCAGGTCCACGCGGGAATCGCTGTCCACGAAGTCCAGTCCTTCGGTGTTCACATCGGCGGAAGCGGTGCTGTCCAGCTGGTTCATCTGCTTCTGACCGGCGGAGATGAACAGGTCGCAGTCCGCGCCTTCCTGGATCTGGGTCTTGAGGGTGCCGGAGGAGTCGAAGTTGAAGCTGAAGGTCACGCCGGGGTTCTCGGCAGAGTAGATCTCGCCGATGGCGGTGAGGGTCTCGGTGAGGGATGCGGCGGCAAACACGATCAGCTCCATGGATCCACCGGCAGCTTCAGAAGAAGCAGCGGCAGAGCCTGCCACGGAAGATGCAGTGCTGGAAGCGGAGGAGCCGCAGGCGGTCAGGGCCGCAGCGGCACCGGCGATACCGGCAGCAGCCAGAAAGCTGCGGCGGGAAATTTTAGTGTTGTTCATGATAAGCGCTCCTGTTTTTAAAATGAATCTTTGCATTTGATACGGTACAGGATGCGGTGCCGCCCACCGGGATACTTTTTTACTTCCGGGCGCATTCGCCGTCCAGCCCGGCGGCAAGGCGGATGCCGTGCGCAAGGCTGGGCAGGATGTACTCGAGGTTTTCTTTTACGGCCTTAGGGCTGCCCGGCAGGTTCACGATCAGGGTCTTGCCGCGCAGCACACTGGCGGCACGGCTCAGCATCCCGCGCGGTGTGATGGTAAGGCTATGGTACCGCATGGCCTCGGCAATGCCGGGCGCGTTGCGTTCGGCTACGCTCAAAGTCACCTCCGGGGTGATATCCCGGGGTGCAAAGCCGGTGCCGCCGGTGGTGAGGATCAGGTTCACCTGACGGGCATCCGCAAGGCGCAGCAGCTGGGTTCTGAGCTGGGCGGCATCGTCCGGCAGAAGCAGTGCTTCCTCCACCTTGTAGCCTGTGGCGGTGAGCATTTCCACAATGAGCGGGCCGCTTTTGTCCTCCCGTTCGCCGCGGCTGCCCTTATCGGAAAGGGTGATCACCGCCGCGCGCAGGGGCAGATCTGCCGGGGTGGGCAGCAGCTTCATCTCGTCGCCGGTGCGGATGGTGCCGCCTTTTACCACCCGTGCGAACACGCCCTCCCGCGGCATGATGCAGTCGCCGGTCTGCCGGCGGATGGCGCAGTCGCTGTGGCACTCTTTGCCGATCTGGGTCATTTCCAGCACGGCATCCCCAATGGCAAAAAAGCTGGGCACCGGCAGGGTGGCAAGATCGAACCCTTCCACCACCAGATTTTCGCCAAAGGCACCGTAGTCCACCCAGAGCTTTTGACGGAAAGCTTCAATTTTTTCTGCGCTCAGCAGGCTGACCTGCCGGTGCCAGCTGCCGCCGTGGGCATCGCCCACAATACCCCACTCCGGGGTGAGAACAGCGGACGGCACCGGCGTTTTCAAGGTGCCGCGCCGGGGGCTTGTGCAGATAGCCAGAATTTTACCCATAAATTTGTGTTATCCTCCGATCCGGTACATCCCTCGTGTGGCGGGCATAGAGCCTTGGCCGAAGTGATGTTCCCGGGGTTTTGCCAGAATCGTGTTTTGAATGGCCTGCAAAAGGGCCGCGTCGTCCGCGCCGCTGCGCAGCAGAGCACGCAGGTCGGTGCCGGATTCGCTGGCAAGGCACGGACGCAGAAAGCCCTGACTTGTCAGCCGCACCCGGTTGCAGGAAGCGCAGAATTTGCCGTGCACGGCAGCGATCAACCCAATGCTGCCGCGCCAGCCGGGCGCAGAATAATACACCGCCGGCCCATCGCCAAAGGCCGCACCGGTCACCGGCTGCAGCTGCGGCCAGCGGCGGTAAAAGCGCTCCAGCAGTTCCGGGCCGGAAAGGCCGGGCAGCCCGGCACCAAAGCCAATGGGCATCATCTCAATAAAGCGCACCTGCAGCGGATGCTCCTGTGCGAAGGCAGCAAGGCTTTCCAGCTCGCCCTCGTTCACGCCGGGCTGCGGCACACAGTTCAGCTTGACCGGAATGCCGCTGGCAAGGGCCGCCCGGATGCCGTTTTGCACGGCGGCAAGCTCGTCTTTGCCGGTGATGCGCCGGAAGGTCTCCGGGTGCAAGGTGTCAAGGCTGATGTTCACGCTGTCAAGGCCCGCCGCCAGCAGGGCGGGCAGCTTCTGGGCCAGCAGCACGCCGTTGGTGGTAAGGGCAACGCGGCGGATGCCGGGAATGGCTTTCAGGCCCGCCGTCAGTTGTTCCACGCCCCGGCGCACCAGCGGTTCACCGCCGGTGATGCGCACCGTGTCGATGCCGCACTGGGCGAACAGCGCAGCCAGCCGCAGAAATTCCTCATAGGTCAGAATATCTTCGTGAGCCAGCTTTGGCACGCCGTCCGGCATACAGTAGCGGCAGCGCAGGTTGCACAGGTCGGTGACCGAAAGGCGTAGATAGTGGATATTGCGGCCGTATGCATCAAACATAGCCGCCCTCGGCCCGCACATAGTGCCCGCTCTTGCCGCCGGTCTTCTCGACCAAGTGGATCTCGCCCAGCTCCATGCCCTTATCCACGGCCTTGCACATATCGTAGATGGTGAGCAGCGCGGCAGAAACGCCGGTCAGAGCTTCCATTTCCACACCGGTCACGCCGATGGTCCTGGCGGTGCACACGGCCTCTACGGCCTGCTGTTCGGGCAGAAGGTGAAAATCCACAGTCAGCTTGCTCAGCGGCAGCGGATGGCACAGGGGGATCAGCTCGCTGGTGCGCTTGGCCGCCATGATGCCTGCAATGCGGGCCACGCCAAGCACGTCGCCCTTCTGGGCGGTGCCGTCCCGAACAGCGGCAAAGGCTGCCGCATTCATAGTGATGATGCCGCGGGCCACAGCCTGCCGTGCAGTGACGGGCTTTTCGCTCACATCCACCATCACGGCGCTGCCGGACGCATCAAAATGAGAAAGTTTTGTTTCGCTCATAATTTTTACCTTGATAAAGCTCTCCCCTTTGGGAGAGCTGGCAAAGCCGTAAGGCTTTGACTGAGAGGGTTTCAGCAATGCCCGAAGCCGCAGTTGGGCCAGTGGCATTCGGCGCAGCCTAAGCACAGCCCGCCCTCGCCCAGCCGGGCAATGTCCTCGGCAGTGATGGGGTCGTCGGCCAGCAGGCGCGGCAGCAGCAGGTCAAAAATGGTGCGCTTGGCGTACATCACGCAGCCGGGCAGGCCGCACACCGGCACACCGTCCAGATAGCTCACAAGGAACATGGCACCCGGCAGCACCGGTGCGCCATAGGTGATGATCTCGGCACCGGTGTTCTTGATGGCAAGCGGCGTGCGGTCGTCGGGGTCTACGCTCATGCCGCCGGTGGTAAAGATCAGCTCGCAGCCTGCGGCCTTTGCTTCCAGAATGGCGGCGGTGATCCCGGCGGGGTCATCGTCGCAGGTTTTGTGATAGGTCATCTCGCAGCCGTATTCGGCCAGCTTGCCCACCAGAACGGGGGTGAATCTGTCCTCGATGCGTCCCTTGAATACCTCGCTGCCGGTGGTGATGACCGCAAACTTTTTCGGGTGGAAAGGCAGCACGTTCAGGATGGGTTCGCTGCCTGCCGCAGCCTGCATGGCATCCATCTTCTCCTGCTCGATCACCAGCGGGATGATGCGGGTGCCGGCCAGCTTCTGGCCCTTTTTCACGGGCAGGTCGCCGTGGATGGCAGCGATCATCATTTGGGGTGTGCGGTTCACGGCCAGCAGGGCGGCGCGGTCGATCTTCAAAAGACCGTCGCAGTCGGCAACCAGTTCGATCTTGCCTTCCTTCGGCTCAGTGCCGTGGATGTTGCGGCCCGCCGCTGCCTTGTACAAAAGGGCAGCGGCTTCGTCCTCGTGCAGGATGCCGGGGCGCTTCTCCCAGACATAGAGATTTTCTTTGCCAATGGAGAGCAGCACGGGGATATCCTCCGGCTGGACGATGTGCCCTTTGCGGAAGCGTGCTCCCTTGAACTGGCCGGGAATGATCTGTGTAATGTCGTGGCAGAGCACCTGCCCGACAGCGTCTTCGGTACGGATGAGTTTCATGCAGAACCTCCGTTACAGGGACGGCATCTGGTTCTCGATCCAGTCTGCCAGAGCAGCAGGATCGTCCAGTGCAAAATCAGCGCCCGGCACATCGCCCACGATGGCCATGGGCTGGAACGCGGTGCCCACCGGGCTGACCGAGCTGCGCACCACCTCGATCTTGGCCCAGCCGCTGTCGCCAAAGCCTTCCAGCAGTACAAGGTCGTAGCCGTGGCGCTCGAACAAAGCCAGCAGGTCCTGCTCGTTCAGGCGGAACTGCTCGGTAAGCAGATAGCGCCCGGCAGTAAACACGGCCACACCCTCGGCACCGGCCTCATGCAGGCGGTCGGTCTCGGCGGGCAGGCGCAGATCGTCAGCCTCGCGGATCACACCCACCTTCAGCCCGCGGCTCTTGAGCACCGGCAGCAGCGCGGCCAGCAGAGCGGTCTTGCCGCTGCCTGCGGAACCGCTGACAGCCAGCACTGCCGGATGCTTGAAGCTCAGTTCGGCGGCAAGCGCCTGTTTTTGTTCACTGTACAAAAGTATCACCCTCCGTTTTATCCCATCGGCAAAAACTGCCGGTTCACTCCTCAATGCGCACAAAGCGCGGCTGCACTTTGCCGTCCCGCTCCACGGTCTCGCACCACATGGCGGCAGGACGCACCCAAAGCCCACGTTCCCCGTACAGGGCGCGGTACACCACCATTTCCTCTTCGGTCTCGCTGTGGCGGGCCATGCCCAGCACTTCGTATTCGTTGCCCTTGAAATGCCGGTAGCGGCCCGGCTGCACATGATATTTGAATGCTTCCATGTTATCCTCTTTTACACTGACACGCGGCATTCCGGTGCAGAATGCCATATTTATAATCAGTATAGCATATTTCAGCACGGCAAAAAAGTCTTTGGCAGGAAAGATGGAGAAAAAGGCGGCAGGCGGCGGCAAAAGCCGGGAGACAGAGTTGGGTGCTTGAACTGCCGCGCCACAGATGCTATACTGAAACGATAAGGGGATACCCCCTGAAAAAGCTCTGAAGATAAAGGAAAAAGCCCTATGAGGATCGGACTTATTGAATTTCTGCTCATCCTTGCCATTGCGTCGCTCACCATCGGGCCGCAGGTGGCATTGTTCGTGGATCGCTGGATGCGCCGGGCAAACCGCGCCAATGCCCGCGCTGCCCGCCGCCGTGCCGAGTATGCGGCCCAGATGGCGGTGGAGCGGGACGCGCTGCTCAAGCGGTTCCGCACGGCCAGCACGGTGTTTGGCGTGTGCATCCTGCTGGCGCTGGTGTACGCACTAGTGTTCCGGCCCATCGATACGCCGCCACAAGGCTACACCGCGCCGGATGTCCGGCAGGACACCGGTGCAGCACAGACGGCCCTTGCCGCCGACCATAAGGGAACGCTGGATCTGGGCGAATATCAGGGTGTGGACTGCATCCGCACACAGGACGGCCTTGTGTATGCCGCAGCATACGACGGCGCAGCCTTAAAAAAGCGCACGAGCGACCTTGTGCGCACCGACGGCGGACACGATGCGGCCATCCTTTCCGTGGACGGTGAGCTGACCGGTTTTGCCTTTGACGGCAGCGGGGACCTGTGGCTGAGCATCCTCACGCCCGGCGGCGGCAGCCTGTGCCGCGCCGCCCACGACAGCTGGGGCACGGCGGTGGAGCAGGTAGTGACCCAGATCGACGGTGCACCGCTGGGGGCTGTCTCAGCGGTGGAAGCCGCGCCGGACGGCAGGATCTACTTTGCGGTTGCTGCCGCTGCCGGTGCCGCGGACGGGCTGGAGAGCACTCTGCGCACCGAACTGCTGGCCCACACCGGCACGGGCTGCGTGTATGTATACGACCCGGCAGCACGAACGGTGCAGAAGGTGCTGGGCGGTGTGGCCGGTGCTTCCGGACTGGCCCTGAGCCGGGACGGCAGCACGCTGTTCGTGGCTGACCTTGGGAACCGCTGTGTGTGGAGCGCTGCCGCCGATGCCCGCGACCTGACGGCGGGCGGTAAAAACTGCCAGAGCTTTGTTTCCGGCCTGCCGGGGTATCCCGGTGCGATTGCTATGGATGCAGACGGCACCCTGTACATCGGCTACCGGTGGGCGCGCAGCAGCTGGCTGGAAAAGAACGCCGACAGCACCCTGCTGCGGGGCATTGCCCTGCGTGCAGGCCGGAATCTGCAGGAAAAGCTATTCAGCCTGCCTGCCGATGCGCCCTGCGCGGAAGCTGTAGATACGGCAGACGGCAGCTGGAAGCGGACGGTCTCCAGCAAGGGTGCAGGCGGTGTGACAGCTCTGTGCCCGGTGGAGAGCAGGCTGTATCTCGGCCTTGCAGGCAGCGAAAAGGTGCGCAGTGCAAATCTTTGATTTTTGATAAAAACCGAGGTGTTTTTTATGACAGAAGAATTCAAAAAACAGATCGAAACCGAGGCGCGGCAGGCCGTGACAGAGCTGCTGGCGCAGGCTAAGCTGAAAAAGGGCGATGTGTTCGTGGTGGGCTGCTCGTCCAGCGAGATCGTGGGCGGGCACATTGGCAAGGATTCCAGTCTGGAAGCCGCGCAGGCCGTGTACGCGGGCATTGCCCCAGTGCTGGCCGAAAACGGCATCTGGCTGGCCGCGCAGTGCTGTGAGCATCTGAACCGCGCTATTATCATCGAGCGCGAAGCCGCCGAAAAATACGGCTGGGAAGAGGTGTGCGTGGTGCCGCGCCCCCATGCGGGCGGCAGCTGGGCCACTACCTGCTGGAAGAAGTTCCGGGAGCCGGTGGCCGTGGAAGAAATTCGCGCCCACGCAGGCATCGACATCGGCGGCACCCTCATCGGGATGCACCTGAAGCGGGTGGCAGTGCCGGTGCGGCTGAGCCTTTCCAAAATTGGCGAAGCGAATATTCTGTGCGCCCGCACCCGCCCGAAACTCATTGGCGGCGAGCGCGCAAAGTATACCGAGGAGGATTGAGCAGCATGGCAGAAAAAAATCTGGAACAGATGAAGGAAGCCGTGGCAGAGATCCGGGAGAAAATGGCGGCAGCCGCCCGCGAGGCAGGCCGCGACCCGGCGGCGGTGCAGCTGTGCGCCGCCTGCAAGACCCGCACGGCACAGACCGTGGCTGAAAGCGCAGCCCTGCCCATTGATGTGTTCGGTGAGAACCATGTGCAGGAGCTGTGCGCAAACTTTGACGCAGGTGCTTACTGCGGCAAGCCCAGCCACTTTATCGGCCATCTGCAGACGAACAAAATTAAAAAAGTGCTGGGCCGTGCCAGCCTCATCCAAAGCGTGGACAGTGAGCATCTGCTGAACGCCATCGAGAAGGAAGCCGCCAAAGCCGGCATCGTGCAGAACGTGCTGCTGGAGGTGAACATCGGCGGCGAGGAGAGCAAGACCGGCGTGGCACCGGAAGCGCTCTGGCCGCTGCTGGATGCCGCTGCTGCACAGGAGCACATCCGGGTCAAGGGGTTGATGGCCATTCCGCCCGTGAACGACGACGATGCCCGCAACCGCCGCTATCTGGCCGAGGTGTACAAGCTGTTTGTGCAGGCCGGAGAGCGCGGCTATTCCAACGTGTCCATGGAGACCCTTTCCATGGGCATGAGCGGCGACTTTGAAAACGCCATCCGGGAGGGTGCCACCCTTGTGCGCATCGGCACCGCCATTTACGGCGAGCGGGATTACAGTAAAAAGTAAGAGAACAAACCCTCTCCGTCATTGCTGCGCAATGCCACCTCCCCTGAGAGGGTTTTACAACAGGAGGAACCATGTCAAAAACCAAGATCAACGACCCCGGGGCGCACCACGCAGGCAGCGGTGCGCTGATCCGGCGTTTTCTGCCCTATCTGGCAAAGTACAAAAAGACCCTGTTTCTGGACCTGTTCTGTGCAGCGCTGACCACCCTGTGTGACATCGTGCTGCCCAAGATCATGAGCACCATCACCAACGCCGCCATGGGCGTGGGTATCACTCTGACGGCGGGCATCGTGCTGCGGCTGGCAGCACTCTATTTTGTGCTGCGCATCATCGACGGTGCAGCCAGCTATTACATGTCCAGCATCGGTCATATCATGGGCGTGCACATCGAGACGGATATGCGCCGCGATGCCTTTGACCACCTGCTCAAGCTGGACCACACCTACTACAACAACACCAAGGTAGGCACCATCATGGGCCGCATCACCAACGACCTGTTCGATGTGACCGAGTTCGCCCACCACTGCCCGGAGGAATTTTTCATTGCGGCCATCAAGATCGTGGTGTCCTTTATTATCCTGTGCCGGGCCAGTGTGCCGCTGACGCTGGCGGTGTTCGCCTGTGTGCCGCTGATGGGCGTGGTGTCCGTTTACCTGAACGGACGGCTGCGGGCGCGGTTCCGCCAGCAGCGCGTGCAGATCGGCGAGCTGAACTCCACCATCGAGGACAGCCTGCTGGGGCAGGGTGTCGTGAAGGCCTTTGCCGCCGAGGATGAGGAACGCGAGAAGTTTGCAAAGGGCAACAGGGATTTTGAGCAGATCAAAACCCTCGGCTACTACGCCATGGGTGCCTTCAACACCTCCACCCGCCTGTTCGACGGCCTGATGTATCTGGTGGTCATTCTGGCAGGCGGCCTCTCGCTGGTGTACGGCAGGATCACCGCCGGTGACATGGTGGCCTATATGCTGTACGTCACCACCCTTATTGCCACCATCCGCCGCATCGTGGAGTTTGCCGAGCAGTTCCAGCGCGGCATGACCGGCATCGAGCGCTTTGCCGAGATCATGGACACCCCTGTGACCATCGGCGATGTCCCGAATGCGGTACCGCTGCAGCCCGGTCCCGGTGACATCCGGTTTGAAAACGTCAGCTTTGAGTACCCGGACGACCACAACAAGGTGCTGCACAACGTCAGCCTGGATATCCGGCCGGGCGAACGGCTGGCGCTGGTCGGCCCTTCGGGCGGCGGCAAGACCACCCTGTGCAACCTCATCCCCCGCTTCTACGAAGTGACCAGCGGCCGCATCCTGATCGATGGGCAGGACATCCGCCATGTCACCCTGAAAAGCCTGCGGCAGGATATCGGCATCGTGCAGCAGGACGTGTATCTGTTCAGCGGCACGGTGGCCCAGAACATCGCCTACGGCAAGCCCGGTGCCACCCGCGAAGAGATCATGGAAGCGGCGCGTCTGGCCGGAGCGGAAAAGTTCATTCTGGCCCTGAAGGATGGCTTTGATACCTATGTGGGTGAGCGCGGTGTCAAGCTCTCCGGCGGACAGAAGCAGCGCATCGCCATTGCGCGGGTGTTCCTGAAGAACCCGCCCATCCTCATTCTGGACGAGGCCACCAGCGCACTGGACAACGAAAGCGAGATCCTGGTGGGCCAGAGCCTTGAAAAGCTGGCCCATGGCCGCACCACCCTGACCATCGCCCACCGCCTGACCACCATCAAGGATTACGACCGCATCCTTGTGCTGGGCGAAGAGGGCATCGTGGAATCCGGCACCCACGACCAGCTGCTGGCAAAGCAGGGCGTCTACTACCGCCTGTGGAATCAGCTGCCGGGGGAAGATACGCTGGAACTGGAAAAATGAACACAAAACTCATCACGCTGAGCAACTCCTGCAGTTCAGTCCGGAAAAGACAGCATTGAGTAAAAAAAAGAGAACCTGCTGAGCAGGTTCGCACAAAATGCCGCTGGTTTCAGCGGCATTTCTTTTTGAGCAGAGGCAGGAGTACAGGCAGGTTGAATAAAAGAAAAATTTTTTTTGTGAAAAAGTCAGAAATCAAGGCTTGCATATTGACAAATACATACAAGGGGGTATTATTTTTAATAAGAGCCTGTCAGCGGTACGCGATACGAAATAACGGACTCACAGTGCCGCGGGGAAAAACCATAAGGAGGAAAGTAAATTATGGATCAGATTTCTCGTCGTTCTTTTTTGAAGGGTGCAGGCATGACTGCACTGGCTGTTGCGGCAGTCGGTATGATGACGGGCTGCAAGGGCGAAGATTTTGTTCCGGATCCGCAGAAGGTTGATGTCGCTGTGATTTTCTGCCAGTCTGGCATGGGCGTTGTAAGCAGTTTGCCCAGCGGCAAGATTCAGGTGGTTGAAAAGGCAGCAAAAGAAGGTCAGGCAGTTGATAAGGCTAAAATTGAAGAACTGCTGGCTGATAAGAAAGGCTGGAAGCTGGACGAGACCGATCCGAGCGATCTGAAAGTTCATCCTTCGGAGGATGCAGTTGGCGACGAAGATCTGGCACTGCCAGTCAAGCTGAGCGGTCTTAAGTACTATGTCACGGTCAATGTTGCTGTGGATAAGGGCATTTGATAACACAGAACAAATATAAAAAATGAATAAAACCAGCCCCTGATACAGTACGTATCGGGGGCTGGTTTTTTGCTTGAACGGCAGAGCTTCAATTTTTGTTCAGCAGTTTACCTTCTGAGGAGGGCGTTATTCGCCCACGATCAGGCGCACAGAACCATAGATACCAGCATCGTTGCCGAGGATGGCGGGCACGATGGGGGTCTCACGGCAGGACTTGAAGGCATAGACCTTGAAGTGCTCCCGCAGCGGGGCAAACAGAACCTCGCCTGCACGGGACACGCCGCCGCCCACCATGAACATCTCCGGGTCCACGGTGGCGGCAATGGTTGCCAGCGCCATGCCGAGGGTATCGGTCATCTCGTCCACCTCGCGGGCGGCAAGGGCGTCGCCATTGCGGGCGGCATCAAACACGTCCTTGGCGGCAAACTCGGTGCCGCGCAGGGTGCAGGGAGTATCCGGGTTCTCGTCCAGCAGCTTCTTCATGCAGCGCACAACGCCGGTGGCACTGGAATACTGCTCCAGACATCCGTGCTTGCCGCAGCCGCAAGTAGCGGTCTCGTGGCGGTCCACCGTGATGTGGCCGATCTCACCGCCGGCACCGTGGGTGCCATCAATGACCTTGCCGTTGACGATGACACCACCGCCCACGCCGGTGCCCAGCGTGACCATGACCGCGCTGCGGCAGCCCTTGGCGGCACCCATCCAGATCTCGCCCAGAGCGGCCACGTTGGCATCGTTGCCCACCAGAACCTTGATGCCGCCCAGCATACCGCCAAGCTCTTCGGCCACATTATGCTTGCCCCAGCCGCCGAGGTTTGCACAGATAATGGGCACGATGCGGCTGTCCAGCACAGGGCCGGGCACGCCCACGCCCACGCCCTCTACCTGCTCAGCGGCAAGGCCCTTTTCCTGCATCTTGCCCTGCACGGCAGCGGCCAGATTTTTCAGAATGTGCTCACCGGCGTTGGAGGTGTCGGTGGGAACTTCCCACTTTTCCAGCAGTTCGCCGGTGGTCTTGAACAGGCCGATCTTGGCGGTGGTGCCGCCCAGATCGATGCCGAATGCGTATTCTTTCATGTTTCATTTACCTCTTTTTGACGGCCAGCGGCCGCAGTATTTCGCGTGTTCCAGTATACCACACCTACCCGCAAAAGAGCAGTGCCGCTGCGGATTTTCATGCAAACAGACGGAAAACGCAGTGAATGTTTGGCACAAATGCCAGTGCTCACCGCACGGTGTTGGTCAGGCTGCCAATGCCGTCGATCTCGCAGCGCACCGTGTCGCCGGGCTTCAGAAACTGCGGCGGGTCCATGCCCATGCCCACACCTGCCGGGGTGCCGGTGGCGATGATGGTGCCGGCCTTCAGGGTCATGCCCTGAGTCAGCTCGTGGATCACGTGGTCGATATTAAAGATCTGCAGGCCGGTGTTCGAGTCCTGCCGCTTTTCGCCGTTGACAAAGCTGCGGATGCCCATTTTGGGCGGATAGGTGTCGAATTCGTCTGCGGTAACGATGCAGGGGCCGATGGGCGTGAAGCCGTCCAGACTTTTGCCGAAATACCACTGCTTGTGGGCGGTCTGCACATCGCGGGCGGAAACATCGTTCAGGATGGTGTAGCCGAACACATAGTCTTTTGTCTGCCCGGCGGACACATCCCTGGCATCTTTGCCCAGAACCACAGCCAGTTCACATTCGTAGTCCAGCTTCTGCACAAGGTCAGTGTGAGCTTCAATAAAGCCGCCGTCCGGCACAGCGCGGGAAACGCGCTTGGAAAAATAAATGGCATCCTGATGTTTGGTTGCAAAGGCATCGGCAGAGTATTTCTCCGCTTCGTCCGAGTGGGCCATGTAGTTGATGCCAAGGCACACCACATCCTGCGCCGGGCAGGGAATAGGGCTTTGCAGCTGCACGGCATCCACGGGCAGGGCCGGGATGCCCGCAATGGCAAGCTGCAGGCCTGCCCGCACCTGCGGGGTCAGAAAGGGGATGGCATCGGACAAGGTTTCATAGGAAAGGCCCAGCCAGCTCAACGGCCAGATCTGTGTGCCGTCCGGCGAAAGAATGGCCGGATCTTCTACGCCGTCCGGCAGGCGGCAGGTGACAAAACGCATTTCAGTTTCCTCCCTCAGTGGCGGTAGGCGATGGCGTTCTGGATGCGGTCGGCCTCAGCCTGCCCGGCCAGCTGGCGCACCAGCTCCAGCGCAAAGGGGATGGCACCGCCCAGACCGTAGCTGGTGGTGATATTGCCGTCCACTACCACTTCGGTATCCAGCACCTCGGCACCGGCCAATTTGTCTTGGAAACCGGCGTGCGCCGTGGCTTTTCTGCCCTCCAGCAGGCCGAGAGATGCCAGCACGCTGGGTGCTGCGCAGATGGCAGCTACCTTTTTGCCGCTCTTTGCAAAGGAAACGCAGGTGTCGGTAACGGTCTTGTTGGCGGCAAGGTTCGGGGTGCCGGGGATGCCGCCGGGCAGCACCACCATGTCCACATCCGAATAATCCACCTCTTCGGCCAGTGCGTCGGCGGTGATATGCACCTTGTGGCTGCTCACGATCTCGCGGCTGCCGGATGCGCTGGCCACGGTCACCTCCACCTTGGCGCGGCGCAGCAGATCGACCACCAGCAGGGCTTCACATTCCTCGGTGCCCTCGGCAAAAAATACAACAGCTTTGCTCATAAAAATCAAACCTCCCTGATTTCTGATGAAGACGGCGCATCTGCGCCGCATGAGGAAGAACGATAGAAGTACCCCGCTGGCGTGGGGACTTCTGCCTTCCCGGTTGAATGATAAAAGCCGCATACCGCACGGGCGGCACGCGGCATGGTTTGTGTGGAAGTTCAGTTTTGATCGTCGGCAGCTTTTTCCGCTTCCAGCAAGGCGCGCAATACGCTGTCGTTGGCACTCAGCACCCGGCTTACCCGGCTGATGATGGCGCTGGATGCACCGGTCTTATCCATGATCTCGGTGTAGATGCGCTTGTCCACCAGCATTTCGGCAATGTTGTAGCGCTGCTCCATTGCGCTCAACTCGGAATAGCTGCACACATCCTGTAAAAAACGGTAGCACTGTTCCGGAGTCTTGAGCTGCAAAAATGCCTGATACAGACCGGACTGGCCGGTAGGATGATCTTTTGCCATGTTGTTCTCCTTTTTTGCAGATGCCGCCCACAGGCAGACACTTTATTACACTACACCAGTGTAGTACAAACGGGGAGAAATTTCAATAGCATTTGCGGCTTTTTAGCCCAGCGTGTGCTCAAATACCACTTCGTCCCGGGGGACGGTGCCGTTTTCCTGCTCGGCGGGCTTTAAATTGCGGTAGCGCAGGGCCTTGAAGAACTGCTGCACCGGCAGGGCCTTGGCGTGCACGGTGCACCACACACGGCCCTTGCCCTCGCCGCGGGCCAGCCGCTCGCAGGAGAGCACGATGTCCCGGCCCAGTGCCTTGCCGCGGTATTCGGGCCTGAGGTACAGGTGCATCAGATGCAGGGCGGTGTTCTCCATCTTCCACGCAAAGTAGCCGATGGTCTTGCCGCCCAGAACCACGAGGAAGTAGTTCACATCGTTGTCGATGTCCTCCTCAATGGCATCGGCGCTCTGCAGCTCTTCCACAAGGGTGTCCAGCTGCTTTGCGGGGTAATAGCGCTTGTACACCTCATGCCAGAGTTCACTGGCAAGGTCGGCGGTGGCGTGGATATATTTGGCCTTGGCGACCAGCTTGTAATCAGGCTTCATAGTTCTCCTTATACTTTTACGATATAATCCGGCTTGCGGGGGGCGGCGGGCTTGGGGTCTGCAGCAGGGTAGCCCAGAATGCAGTGGCCGATGCCGACCCAATCGCCCTCGATGCCCCACTGCCGGAGCAGGGCCTTGCCCTCTTCTGTTTCAAACTCTTCCTTTGCGCGGTTGATCCAGCAGCTGCCCAGCCCCAGCGAAGCTGCAGCCAGCATCAGGTTGCCCATGACAAGGCTGCCGTCGGGTACGGCATTTGCGGCGTGAGCATCGGCCAGCACCACCAGAATGGTGGGAGCGCCGTACATGGGGTCGGTGTCCTTGCCCATGACAGCGGCGTTCATGCGGGTGAGCTGGGCGCGAGCGGCAGCGTCCTGCACGACCACGATCTTTGCGCTCTGGCGGCCCATGGCGCTGGCGGCGTAGGTGCCGGCTTCCAGCACGGCATCCAGTTCTTCGTTTGTGATCTGCTCCGGCTTATAGGCACGGCAGCTGCGGCGGTTTTTGATGGTTTCCAAGGTTTCGTTGGTCATAGCAATTCCCTCCCTTAAAACATGTGCCTTTATTGTATCACAACAAAGGCCGGAGTGCAAAGAGAAACCAGCAGGAAACGCTTTTGTTGCACGTAAACGTTATCGTTGCGGGAATCATGTCAAAATGCACAATAAAACGTAAAAAGATTATGGAAAAGCATTCTTGCTGCCAAAGGACAAATACGCTATAATAGGGCTACCAAACTGGAAAGGAGTCGTGCTCTATGGCAAAGGCATCGCAGGCAGTCATTCTGGAAAATGAATTTTATATCATCAAAGCCCCCAATGGAAAGGTACTGGAAGTAAAGAACTTCAACACCGAGAACGGCGCGGCCATCCAGCTGTGGAGCTATGCAGGCCATCCGTGGCAGCAGTGGCAGTTCGTGGATGCAGGCGAGGGCCGCTGGCGCATCTGCAACCGCTTTACCGGCAAGATGATGGATCTGGCCCTTGGCGGTGTGGTGGAGGGCACATGGCTGCACCAGTGGGACCGCACCAGCGGGCTGAGTCAGTGCTGGGCGCTGGAGCCCACCCGCAGCGGGCGCACCCGCATCCGCAATGTGCTGGCGGATAAATACATCGACCTTGTGGGTATGAACACCTCCAACGGCGCACAGGCCCAGATCTGGAACTTTGTAGCAGGCGGCAATCAGGAGTGGACGCTGGAACGCATCGATCCGGACACCGCCCAGAGCGGCCGCCGCGCTGAGGAGGCCAAAGACCCGCAGCCCACGCCCAGCCAGCGCAAGCATCAGAACGACCTTGTGCGCAAGCTGAACAATGCGGGCAAGGGAAGAGCAAGCCGGAAGGGGCAATGATTTTAAATTGCCGCCGCGTTGCTCTGGCATATTCAGAGGAAAAAGTTATTTTTGGTTTGCACCCCGGCAAAGCCTGCGGGCTTTGCCGGGGGTGTTTTTTCACGGGAGGGGCCGCAGCGAAAAACGGCATTTTCCACAAAAACAAAATCAAAAGGAGAACGCAATGAATCTAGGAGCCTTCATGAACCCCGAATTTCCCATTTTCAGCACCACGCTGTGCTATCTGGAACGGGACGATGCCTACCTGATGCTGCACCGTATCAAAAAGCAGGACGACTACAACCACGACAAATGGATCGGTGTAGGCGGAAAGTTTGAGCGGTTTGAAAGCCCGGAGGACTGCCTGCTGCGGGAAGTGAAGGAGGAGACCGGCCTGACGCTGAAGCGCTTCCGCGCCCGGGGTCTGCTGACCTTTATTTGGGGCAACATGACCGAGTTCATCCACCTGTACACCGCTGATGAATGGACGGGCGAGATGGTGCAGGGCGATGCCTGCAGGGAAGGCGTGCTGGAATGGGTGCCGAAGGATAAGGCGGCTGAACTGCCCATCTGGGAGGGCGACAAAATCTTCTTCCGGCTGCTGAATGAGGAACGGCCTTATTTCTCCCTCAAGCTGGTGTATGAAGGCGACACCCTCACGCAGGCAGTGCTGGACGGGAAACGGATCGTTTGAGCGCTTCCTGTGCAGAGCGTCGTCACGTGTTTAACCGTGAAAAGACAAATCCCGGCAGACCGCAGCCTGCCGGGATTTGCTCTATCAAAAAGCAAAAAGAATTTTCCGCTTAAAAATCAGTTCAGCTTCAGGTCGCCCTCTTTGATCCAGCCCAGCTTGCGCTCGATCTCGCAGAAGATCACACTCAGCACGGCGGGCAGAACAAAGCACAGCAGCACCATGGCAGCCCAGTCCATCGGGGTGATGGCGGCTTTGGTACCGGCGGCAATGTCGCTGACCCAGCCGGTGTACACGCCGATCTGGCCCACCAGACCGCAGGTGCCCATGCCGGAAGAGACAGCGGCACCGTTCATCTCAAAGTGGAACACGCAGGTGGCCAGCGGACCGGTGATGGCACTGGCCAGTGTAGGCGCGATCCAGATACGGGGGTTCTTGACGATGTTGCCCATCTGCAGCATGCTGGTGCCAAGGCCCTGACTGACCAGACCGCCCACGCCGTTCTCCTTGTAGCTCATCACGGCAAAGCCGATCATCTGGGCGCAGCAGCCTGCCACGGCGGCACCGCCGGCAAGGCCGGTCAGACCCAGCGCGGCGCAGATGGCGGCAGAGGAAATGGGCAGGGTCAGCGCCACGCCCACAATGACGGATACCAGAATGCCCATGACCAGCGGAGCCTGTTCGGTGGCCCACATGATCAGGGTGCCCACCTGACTTGCGGCAGCGCCAATGGGTGCGGCGATCAGCATGGAAAGGCCCACGCCGGAAAAAATGGTCACCAGCGGGGTCACGAGGATGTCCACGCGGGTCTCCTTGCTCACGGCCTTGCCCAGTTCGGAAGCCACGATGGCAATGATGAGCACGGCCAGCGGGCCGCCTGCGCCGCCCAGAGCATTGGCCGAGTAGCCTACGGTGATCAGGCTGAACAGCACCAGCGGCGGGCAGTGCAGCGCCCAGCCAATGGCGCAGGCCATGGCCGGGCCGCTCATGGCCGTGGCGTAGCCGCCAAGGTCTACCAGCACGTCAAGGCCGGTCTGCTGGCCCAGCGTCTTGATGATGGTGCCGATCAGCAGGCTGGCAAACAGGCCCTGCGCCATGGCACCCAGCGCTTCAATGAGATAGCGCTGCGGGGTGATGACGATATCCTTGCGTTTTAAGAAATCTTTCACATTTGACATGAGAAACTGCCTTTCTGTTTCAAGATGGTGGATTCAATGCAAAAACTGCATGTCAAGTATAATACCATACACATGTCAAGACAACAAGACAAAATGCTGATTTTGCTGGAAATATCTGCAATTTTTGGCTTTGTGCAATGTTTTTGCGGGCTGAGACGTATCTGTTTTGGAGCATTTTCTGATACCGGGGCGGCAGCTTTTCGGAGCTGCGCTTTGCAGTGTGCGGCAATTGACGGGGGCTTGCCCGCGGGTGTATACTGAAAGAGTATTGAGAAGATGAAACGCCGCCCTTTTTGCAAAGGGCGGCATCCCGATAAAAATACATGAGGTATGGAGCACAGCATGAAAAAAACGTTCTGGAATAAACTGACTGCCCACGGCACCCGCGGCAAAACGCGGTGCGCAGCGGCAGTTCTGGCATTGGCAATGACCTTTTCAATGGGCGCACCGCTGGCACTGGCTGCACAGCCGGAAGAAAGTACCGCGGCAGTGACCGAGACTGTTTCTGCACAGCAGGAAACAGCAATGCCCACCCTGCAGACGGAGACCCCGGAGCTTGCTGCACAGGACCCGGAAGCGCCGCCTGTACAGGCCACTGAAGCGGAGGAGAACAGCACGAACCAGCACACCCCGGAAAACAGCGTTGTACTGACCCCGGAGGAGATCCGTGCCGCACTGGATGCCGGTGCCATGGATGCCGCCGAGGCCCAGTGCATCGACCTGAGCAATGAGAACGGATTTTTCAGCTGGCTGCTCAATTTCCTGTTCGGCTGGCTGGGCAAGAGCGATACGGAGCCGGTCTATTCCGGCTGGCGCACCTCCGGCGGCAAGACCTACTACTACAGCCAGACCACCAACAAACCGGTGACCGGCATCCAGTGCATCGACAATAAACTCTATTACTTCAATGCGGACGGTGTGCTGGAAAATGGCAAGACCTTCGGTGTGGATGTTTCCAAGTATCAGAAGAACATCGACTGGAACCAGATCAAAAAGGCAGGCGTGAGCTTTGTGATCGTCCGCATCGGCTACCGCGGCTATGGTGCTTCCGGCACGCTGGTGCTGGACCCCATGTTCGAGGAGCATTTCACCAATGTGAAGAATGCGGGCCTGAAGGTGGGCGTGTATTTCTTCAGTCAGGCCACCACCGAGGAGGAAGCCAAGGAGGAAGCCTTTGCCTGCGCCTACGTACTGAACGGACGCAAGCTGGATTACCCCATCTTCTTTGACACCGAAGCATCCGGCGCTTCCAATGGTTCCGGCCGCGCCGACGGTCTGGGTATGAAGGACCGCACCAAGTGCGCCATCGCCTTCTGTGAGGAGGTCAAGGCACAGGGCTACAAACCCGGTGTGTATGCCTCTACCCTGTGGTACCGCAAGCGTGTCGATCTGAACAGCCTGAAAAAATATACCATCTGGAACGCACATTATGGTGTTGCCAGCAGCCCCATCGACTGCGCCCTGTGGCAGGGCACCTGCACGGCACGCCTGCCCGGCTATAAGGGCGATATGGACGTGAACATCAGCTACATCGGATAAGTGAGGAAACTGCAATGGACCGCATTCGCCTGATCGCATCGGACATGGACGCGACCCTTCTGGACGAGTACAGCCAGTTGCCGCCAAAGTTTACCGAGACCATCCGTGCACTGGCCGGGCAGGGCATCTTGTTTGCCGCCGCCAGCGGGCGGCCTCTGTACACACTGGAAACGATGTTCCCGGATCTGCTGGAGGAGATCATTCTCATTGGCGACAACGGCGGCGCTGCCCGCTGGAAGGGGAAAGACCTGTTTGTGTCCGAAATGCCTGCCGAGGGCTGGCGGCAGCTGGCCCGCAGCACAAAGCAGGCCGGAGACGTGGGCCTTTTGTGCGGACTGCAGGCGGCCTACGCGGAAAAGCAGGACGAGAAACACGATGCCGTTTTCAAGAATTTTTATACCCGGGTGGAATACGTGGATGACCTGACTGCGGTGGAAGCGGCGGCGGATAAGTTTACCGTCTATCTGCCCAACGACGACTCGCAGAAAGCCTTCGACCGGATCTACGGCGCATTCCACACCGGAAATGGCGGTGCATTCTCGGTGGCAGTGGCAGGCAGAAACTGGGTGGACGTGATGAACCCAGGTGTGCACAAGGGTGCAGCACTGGCAAAGGTGGGTGCACTGCTGGGCATTCCGGCCGACTGCATGATGGCCTTTGGTGACACCTACAACGATGCCGAGATGCTCACCACCGCGAAGTACGGCTTTTTGATGGAGAACGGCAGCGGACCGCTGCGGGCGCAGGTGCCGTTTCTGGCACCGTCCCACCGGGAATACGGCGTGATGCAGGTGCTGAAACAGGTGCTCCGCCAGAACGGCGAAGTCTCGCCGGAGGATTTTGTGAAGGCGCATTAAAGCGGGAGAGACGATTTGGAATGCTCTCCGCTTCGCTCTGAGCATAAATAGCGGAAATAGTATTTTTATTTGCAACTCCGAAACGGCTGCGGCCGTTTCGGAGTTGCTTTTTCACAGGGAGGGTCGTAACGGCAAACGGCATTTGCTGATGCTGGCTCCCTGCGGGAGCATTCACGTCAGCATGAAAACATGCTGTTGCCCTTACGTTTCGTCGCGCAAGCGACTTCAAATCGGCGCAACACAAAAAATCCTTTAGCGAAGCAACTTGGATTTTTTGTATGGAGCCCAACTGCTTTGGGATTATTAAGGGCGAGCAGCCCTTAATTCGTGCCTCCCGCGCCTCGAAAGTAGCGGGTGCTTTTCTGGTTCTCTTTTGGCACGCAAAAGAGAACGTACCCGGCGGAGAAAAATTTTGTAAAAGCCATCCGGCCTGCCCCACACGGCCGCGCCCTGCACGGGAAGAATCATACGGTGGGCATTTTAAATCGTCATAACCTGCCCGAACTCTGAATAAATTGTTCTCAGAGCAATAAACAGGCTGGGGAGGCATGGGGATATGTTTGTAGTCACGTTAAGCAAAACGAGCCTGAAAAAACTGGGTCTGGGTGCCATGTGCTGCGCACTGGTGGTGGGCAGTGCTCTGCTGGGCCGGTTCATCAGCAACCGCACCGTTGCGGTCTCGGCGGCGGTGAACAAAATTGAGAGTGCACAGGACATCCAGACATGGTTCACCGGCTACGGTCTGGATGTGGACGGCGCATCCATCACGGCAGACAAGGTCAAGATCCCCCGCAAGTGGGATGACAGCTTTTCGGCCTTCAACGGGGTGGTGCAGCAGAGCGGTATGGACCTTGCACGCTACAAGGGCAAGACCGTGGAAAAATGGACGGCGCTGATCCCGGCGGCAAGCAGCGGCGAGACCAGCCGCTACGGCGTGCTGTTGGTGTACCGCAAAAAGGCCGTGGGAGCTTACCTGCTGGAACGGCCCTCCGGCGTTGTGGTGGGCCTGAAAGACATGCAGGCCGCCATGGCGGAAGCCGAGGCAAAGCAGACTTCCGGCGAGGACTACGAGGGCGACTGGGGTGAGCGCCACGACGAAGAGCTGACCGGCAGCGAACCGGCACAGCAGACCTCCGGCGAGGACTATAGCGGCGATTGGGGCGAACGCCATGACGAGGAATTGACCGCCCAGCAGACCTCCGGTGAGCCGGATGCCGTGCCGCAGGCTGTGCCTTATACGGAACTGCCGCTGGATGCCGAGGGATATCCGGTGGAATAAGCACCGGAACGACCTGCCAAAGCCGGAAACGACCGGGAACAGCTTCGGGTTTTGATGCAAAACCAGGTCGCAATTTGCCTAAAATTTGCGCACAAGCAGAAGAAAAAGTGAAATGCGTGCATTTTTGTCACATTTGTATGTTCAATTGTACCAAAATTTTGCATAAAAAATTAGCAATATGAAATGGTGAAAAATTACCGGCAAGGGTTTATAATAGATGTATCAACCGTGCCGCGGCTCGGCCGCGTCTGGTGCAAGTGCAGAAGCGCCGCACGGGATCAAGTAAGGAGAAAATGATTATGAAGGAATTCCAGTATACCGTTAAGGATGCATGCGGCATCCACGCTCGTCCCGCCGGCCTGCTCGTCAAGACCGTCAAGGGCTTTGCCAGCAGCGCTACCCTGGAAAAGGACGGCAAGAGCTGCGATATGCGCAAGCTGATGGCTCTGATGGGCATGGGTGTAAAGCAGGGTGAGACCGTTACCGTCAAGGTTGAGGGCGACGACGAGGAAGCTGCTGCAGCAGCCATCCAGAAGTTCCTGACCGAGAACGTCTGATTCCGCAGTTAAGATGAGGAAGGCCCTCGCGGGTGAGCTGCGGGGGCTTTTTTTGGACTGTCGGAGCAGTGCGGCCCCGGCACAGATGAAGAAGGAGTAGTGTGCAATGCAGGTAGGCACCGGTAAGAGCGTCCTGAATGGCATCGCCATCGGCAAGCTCAAGATCTACAAGAAAAAGGATACTGCCATTTCTGCCGCAGAGGTAGCGGATACCGCAGCGGAAGTGGCGCGTTTTGAAGAAGCGCAGCAGAAGGCCATTGAGCAGCAGACTGCGCTGTATGAAAAGGCACTGGCAGAGGCTGGCGAGGACATCGCCGAGGTGTTCAACATCCACGCCATGATGCTGGAAGACGACGACTTTGTGGATGCCATCAAGGAGATCATCAACGGCCAGAAAAAGTGTGCCGAGTACGCCGTCAAGACGGCAGGCAACAATCAGGCTGCGGTGTTCGCCGCCATGGATGACCCGTATCTGCAGGCCCGCAGTGCAGATGTCATCGATATCGCACAGGCCATTCTGGACATCCTGCAGGGGGTGGACAACGCCAGCCTGCAGGGCACCGAGCCCAGCATTCTGGTCGCGGAGGATCTGGCCCCGTCTGAGACCGTCCGCATGGATAAGAGCCTGCTGCTGGGCTTTATCACCCGTGAGGGCAGCTCCAACAGCCACACCGCCATTCTGGCCCGCAGCATGAACATCCCTGCCCTGATCCAGTGCAAGGATATTCAGGACGACTGGGACGGCAAGATGGCGGTCATCGATGGCTACAACGCCTGCGTTTACGTTGAACCCACCCCCGACCTGCTCAAGAGCCTGAAGAAGCGCCAGCAGGAAGATCAGAAGAAGCAGGCCCTGCTGCAGGAGCTGAAGGGCAAGCCCAACACCACGTTGGACGGCAAGACCATCAATGTCTTTGCCAACATCGGCGGCATGAGCGATGTGGGTGCTGTGCAGCAGAACGATGCCGGCGGCGTAGGCCTGTTCCGCACCGAGTTCGTCTATCTGAACTGCAAGGACTTCCCCACCGAGGACTACCAGTTCGAGGCCTACAAGCAGGTGGTGGAGAGTCTGGCTCCCCGCAAGGTGGTCGTCCGTACCTGCGACATCGGTGCCGATAAGACCGTCGATTACATGAAGCTGGATCACGAGGAGAACCCCGCTCTGGGCTACCGCGCCATCCGCATCTGCCTGACCCGCAGGGACTTCTTCAAGACCCAGCTGCGCGCTCTGCTGCGTGCTTCTGCCTACGGCAACATGAGCATCATGTTCCCCATGATCACCAGCCTGCGGGAGCTGCAGGATGCCAAGGCTGTTCTGGAAGAGTGCCGTGCAGAGCTGACCGCCGAGGGCGTGAAGATGGGCCAGAACATCGAGGTAGGCACCATGATCGAGACCCCCGCCGCTGTGCTGATCGCGGACGAGCTGGCTGCCGAGTGCGACTTCTTCTCCATCGGCACCAACGACCTGACCCAGTACACCTGTGCGCTGGACCGCCAGAATGCAAAGCTGGAGCCGTTCTTCAACCCGCACCATCCCGCTGTGCTGCGCGCCATCAAGATGACCATTGAGGCGGGCCACCGCCACGGCATCTGGGTGGGCATCTGCGGTGAGCTGGGTGCCGACACCGCCCTGACCGAGACCTTCCTGCGCATGGGCGTGGACGAGCTGTCCATGAATGCCAAGAGCATCCTGCCGGTGCGCAAGATCATCCGCAGCGTGGACCTGAGCAAGCCTTCTGAGAAGTAATTCATTCGAGAATCCCGGTTTACCGTTCCCATAAAGCTCCCCGGCAGGGCACCCCGCTCTGCCGGGGTCTTTCTATACCGGGCAAAAGTTTTCGGAAAATACTTTAAAACGATAAAGCGAAATGCTATACTATAAGCGATGACAGGGTATGCAGGTGTCCAGCGCTGCCCATGGAGGACCGTTATGACTCAGTTTTTGATTCGTCTTTTCATCCGCCAGCCCGACCATGCGCAGGACCCTAAGGTGCGCGCCGCCTACGGCAACCTTGCCTGCTGGGTGGGCGTGGCATGCAACCTGCTGCTGTGTCTGGGCAAGCTGACCGTAGGCACTCTGTTCGGCTCCATTGCCATCATGGCAGATGCCCTGAACAACCTGTCGGATGCCTCGTCCAACGTGGTCAGTCTGGTGGGCTTCAAGCTGGCCGGCAAGGCCCCGGACGCAGAGCATCCCTTCGGCCATGCCCGGTATGAATATCTGGCGGGGCTGGTAGTCAGCGTGACCATTCTCGGCATCGGCTTTTCGCTGCTGAAGGAATCTGTGGTCAAGGTGCTGCACCCCACCCCGGTGATGTTCAGCTGGCTGACGGTGGCCGTGCTGATCGCATCCATCCTCGTCAAGCTGTGGATGAGCGGCTTCAACCGCACCATCGGGCGCATCATCGGCTCCGAAACCCTCATTGCCACTGCTGCGGACAGCCGCAACGATGTGCTGAGCACCAGCGCGGTGCTCATTGCAGCGGTGCTGTGCCGCGTGACCGGCTGGGATGTGCTGGATGGCCTGATGGGTGTAGGCGTGGCGGCGTTCATCCTGATCTCCGGCTGGGGCCTTGTAATGGATACGCTCAGCCCGCTGCTGGGCGAAAGCCCCAGCGAGGATCTGGTGGACCACATCGAGCAGAAGGTGCTCTCCTATCCCGGCGTGCTGGGAATGCACGATTTGATGGTGCACGACTACGGCCCGGGACACCAGTTCGCCTCCCTGCATGTGGAACTGCCTGCCGAGCAGGACCCGCTGGAGGCACACGACCTGATCGACAACATTGAACGGGATTTTCTAAAGAATGACCGGCTTTTGGTTACCATCCACTACGACCCCATCGTTACCTCGGATGCTGCCGTGGGCGTGCTGCGCGCCCGCCTGACCGAAAAGCTGCGCCAGCTCGACCCGGCCCTTTCGCTGCACGATCTGCGCATCGTGCCGGGCAGGACCCACACCAACGTGCTGTTCGATCTGGTGCTGCCGGCAGGCTATGCAGGGGATAAGGTAGAGCTGCTGGAACAGCTGGAACAGTTCATCAAGGAACAGGATACAGCCTACAGCTGCATCATCAAGGTGGAGCAGAGCTATACGGCTGCCCACAAATAAACTCTCGGGGGAAAGTATTATGCTGAACGAGACTTATCGCGCGATGCTCGGCAATAAGAGCGTCATCCGCGAGACCTTCATGTACGGCAAGCAGCGTGCTGCCGAGATCGGATATGAGAACGTGTTCGATTACTCGCTGGGCAACCCCAGCGTGCCCTGCCCGCAGGAGTTCACTGCCGCCATGCAGGATCTGCTGACCAACGAAGAGCCGGTAAACCTGCACGGCTACTGCCCCAGTCAGGGCGACCCGGGCTTCCGCACCGATGTGGCAGCGCACCTGACAAAGACCTTTGGCCTGCCCTATGAGCAGAAGCACATCTTCCCCACCACCGGTGCGGCGGGTGCCATTGCCCATGCCATCCGTGCGGTCACGCAGCCCGGCGACGAGGTGCTCACCTTTGCGCCCTACTTCCCGGAGTACGGCCCTTATGTGGCGGGCACCGGGGCAGTCCTCAAGGTGGTGCCGCCGCAGGCACCGACCTTCCAGCCCAATCTGGACGCATTCGAGCAGATGATCGGCGAAAAGACCACCTGTGTGCTCATCAACACCCCCAACAACCCCACCGGCGTGGTCTACTCTGCCGGGACGCTCACCCGCATGGCAGAGATCCTGACCGAGAAGAGCAAGGCGTTCGGCCACAACATCTTCCTCGTCAGCGATGAGCCCTACCGGGATATCGCATTCGACGGCAAAAAGGTGCCCTACCCGGCGGCGTTCTACCCCCACACTCTTACCTGCTTCTCCTACTCCAAGAGCCTGAGCCTGCCCGGCGAGCGCCTTGGCTATGTGGCGGTGCGTCCGGGCTGTGAAGGCGAGGATGTGCTGGTGGACATGATGGCCCAGATCTCCCGCTTCACCGGCCACAACTGCCCGCCCAGCATCATCCAGCGGGCCGTAAGCCGCTGTCAGGATGTGACCAGTGATCTGAGTGTGTATGAGACCAACATGAACCTGCTGTACGATAAGCTCACCGCGCTGGGCTTTGAGGTGGAGCGCCCCGGCGGTACCTTCTACATCTTCCCCAAGGCTCTGGAAGAGGATGCCAACGCTTTCTGCATGAAGGCCCGGGAGTTTGACCTGCTGCTGGTGCCCAGCGACAGCTTCGGTGTCAAGGGCTATGTGCGCCTTGCCTACTGCATCGATACCGAAAAGGTCAAGCGCAGCCTGCCGGCCCTTGAAAAGCTGGCAGCCGCTTACCGCAAATAAACATTCTGCCGAACTGCCCGCGCGGCATCTGGCAGTGCAGCGCGGCTGGAAAAACGATCCAAAGAGAGGAAAGGGAACCCTGCTATGGAAAAGATCAAAATGACCACGCCCCTCGTCGAGATGGACGGCGACGAAATGACCCGCATTCTGTGGAAGATGATCAAGGACGAACTGATCCTTCCGTTTGTGGACCTCAAGACCGAATATTACGATCTGGGCCTGCCCAACCGCGACGCTACCGCCGACAAGGTGACCATGGATGCCGCCCTTGCCAACAAGAAGTACGGCGTTTCGGTCAAGTGCGCCACCATCACCCCCAATGCCCAGCGCATGGACGAGTATAAGCTGCATGAGATGTGGAAAAGCCCCAACGGCACCATCCGCGCGGTGCTGGACGGCACCGTGTTCCGCGCACCCATCATGATCGACAGCATCAAGCCGGTGGTCAAAAACTGGAAAAAGCCAATCACCATTGCCCGCCACGCCTACGGCGATGTGTACAAGTGCACTGAGTTCCGCATCCCGGGTGCAGGCAAGGCGGAACTGGTGTTCACCGGTGCCGATGGCTCTGAGCAGCGCGCCACCGTCTTTGACTTTGAGGGCGCTGGCGTTCTGCAGGGCCAGTACAACAAGGATGATTCCATCCGCAGCTTTGCCCGCAGCTGCTTCAACTACGCACTGGATGTGAAGCAGGATCTGTGGTTCGGCGCAAAGGATACCATCTCCAAGAAGTACGACCACACCTTCAAGGATATCTTCCAGGAGGTGTATGACACCGAGTATAAGGCAAAGTTCGAGGCCGCAGGCATCACCTACTTCTACAGCCTCATTGACGATATCGTTGCCCGCGTCATTCGCAGCGAGGGCGGCTTTGTCTGGGCCTGCAAGAACTACGACGGTGACGTGATGAGCGATATGGTCTCCACCGCCTTTGGCTCTCTGGCAATGATGACCAGCGTGCTGGTCAGTCCGGACGGTAAGTACGAGTTCGAGGCCGCCCACGGCACCGTCACCCGCCATTACTATAAGTACCTGAAGGGCGAAAAGACCTCCACTAACCCCATGGCTACCATCTTTGCGTGGTCTGGCGCGTTCAAGAAGCGCGGTGAACTGGATGGCCTGCCGGAGCTGGTGAAGTTTGGCGAAGCACTGGAAGCCGCCAGCCTGCAGACCCTGAACGACGGAATCATGACGAAAGACCTGTGTGGTCTGGCTGAGGGCATCACCCCCACCGCTGTGGACAGCGAGGGCTTTATCAAGGCCATCCGCACCCGTCTGGAAGCCAAGCTGGCATAATCATCTCTTTGTGACATAAAAAGAAAGACCGGAACTGTAAGTGCGACCTACAGCTCCGGTCTTTTTCGTTAAAATGATGCGAACGAGCCTTGAATGTACCCGACAAAGAATGCAATAAATGTGCTGATGAGAATGCAGCCAAGCCACAAAAGGTCTGCGAGAAGCCGTTTGCCGGTCAACTGCTGGATGGTCTTTGAATAATCCAAAGCAAACCACAGCATGGCAGCAGAAAACAGAATGGAACTCCAATGAAGCCGAAAAGACAGCACCATGCTGAGAAGCACATAATTGATAAGCGTGTAAAAAATACTTCGCAAAAGAAGTTCTGGGAGAGCAGAATACTTCTTTTTCATAAAAGCTCCTTTCTGGATTTATAAATGCAGTGCATCCAATACTTCGTTTACGACCTCCAACGATACCTGCCCCGGTGCACTGGCCTGCCCGGGATTGGCAAAGGTCATGGCGGAGCCAAGGGCTTCGCCGGAAAGGCGGCTCACCGCGCCCAGAGCTCCCATGCTCATGGTGATGATGGGAGTCTCCGGATGCCGGTCGGCCATTTCAGCGGTGGCAGCCAGAAGCTCCAGCACGTCGGTGCGGCTCTGGGGCATCACAGCTAGCTTGGGCAGATCAGCCCCGGCCTGCTGCATGGCAACCATGCGGCTCACCAGTTCGGCGCGCGGCGGCGTTTTATGGAAGTCGTGGCTGGAACACACCACTGCAGCCCCGGCGGTGTGGGCTTCTTCGATCAGTGCAGGAAGCTCTGCGCCTGCAGTGAAAAATTCAATGTCGATCAGATCGGCGCAGTCGGTGGCAAGAACGGTGCGGATAAAATGAAGATATTCTTCATGGGCCAGAGCGACTTTGCCGCCCTCGGCCTTTGTGCGGAAGGTGAAAAGAAGCAGCTGATCCTTCAAGGCAACACGAAGCTTTGCGGCACAGTGCACGATGGCGGGAAAGTCTTTTGCACCTTCAAAGCAATCGATACGCCATTCCACACAATCGGCGCGCAATGTGGAAAATTCGGCGGCCTTTTCCAGAACGGCGGTTTCCGTGGGCTCTACAATAGGAATAATAACTTTGGGGCGGCCCTCACCGATGCAGCAGCCGCGGATGTTGACACAGGACATGGCGCTTCTCCTTTATAGAATAAGTATAGCTACCTTATACAGGATGCTGGGGG
>ENA-OQLC01000088-OQLC01000088.1-human-gut-metagenome-genome-assembly--contig:-NODE-88-length-70529-cov-5.194501_pt1 | contig 70529 bp, 63 predicted proteins | sample MGYA00242653_ERZ504807 | MGnify/ENA primary metagenome ERZ504807 (study PRJEB26092, sample SAMD00036381) | human gut metagenome | host: Homo sapiens | study: EMG produced TPA metagenomics assembly of... | reverse complement strand
AGGGCGAGACGACCCATGTTGACCCCTCGATCGTGGCTGTGCCCGACAACCTGCCGGAGGAAGCGACCCAGGCGGGTTTCCAGGACGCTGTCGCCGCATACCTCACATCCCTGACCCCAGAATACGGCGTTCCCGAGAAGACGCTTATCGAGTCGAGCGACTTGAATGCGGGAATGGGCCCCGATGGCTCCGATATCCCCTACTGGGTCATCCGCGCCTACTTCCCCAACGAGACGGAGATTCCCGTGACCGTCGATTTCACCAAGGGCGAGGGCTTCAACGTCGGGACGTACTGATTCAGATGAAGAATGCGCCCGGACCCTACACAACAGAACCGTCCCTGCTGCTCTTTCGCAGGCGCCTGGCCGCCCTCATGAGGGTGACAGGCATCGGTCAGGATGAGCTTGCGGCAACGATCGGCCAATCGCCGCGCTCGATCGCCCTTTGGCTGACGGGCGTCAGGCTGCCTTCGGCAGCCTCGCTCAAGGCCCTCTCGAGGACGTTCGGCGTGCCTGCAGACTGGCTGTTGGGCGCGGACGCGGTCGAGATAGCCTCGGGGCTCACGAGGCTCGCGGAGATCGCCTCGGCGCCGAAGGCCGCGGCCGCGGGCGCAGATAAGGCGTCGGACTAAAGGCTCGGGCGGTCTTTCTATCTTTGAGCGCGAGTTCAACGTAAATACCGATTGTGAATGGACATATCATAGCAAGGCTACCGTTACAGGGCTCAAAGATGAATAAGATTAAATTCGGTACGACCGTTGAGGTGGCTACGCCGGATAGAATCAAGGAGCTACGCAGCAAAAACCCCGAATCAATGCGGAGTACCGGTGAGGCGATCGATTATCTGACTGTTATGTTTACCGGTCTTACGCCTCGAGTTGCAGAGGCCATGGATAAAGCCTGCCAAAAAGAGCTTCAACTTACTGCGCAGGAAATGAGACACCTCTCATCTGATGGGTCAGAGGAATTGTCCGTAGCGGAACTTGAGCGTGACTATGATCAGTTCCTGCGCCTTCACGAACACTTTTCCCTTTACTACATGGACGTGGCGGAGAATGAGCCTCGCGACATGCGGCGGATTGATCTTGCCGACAATGATTTCGCCGTCGTCCCATCGTCCTGGATATTGATTTGCGACGGCGAAAGCTCAGAATCTTTCAGCCAGGTTTCAGTTGTCGAAATCTGCGGAGGCGCAAAACACGGCGCGCCTCACTTCGCCTTCCTCCATAACGGCGAGTATAACGAGGAGGATGTCCTCGACCTTGCGATTCTGAAATGGCCTCCCCTATTTGACCTCGTCCATGACCCATGCGTCGGAAGGCGGAATAGCAAATCAGCTAAACCATGTGTCTATAACGGTGCGCCTGCCATATGCTTCTACGAGCTTCAAGATGCGTCCTTCTATGAGGGACGGGGACTAGATGCCCCTTGCGGAGCGGCGGTGCATCGTTGTCAGCAGTGATTGGGTGCACCTCAGCGGCCTCGTCATGATGAACACTTGTTCCCGCACCGGACGGCATGGGCGCACTCCCCCATCATCGATGGGAGTTGACTGAGACGGGGAGGAAATAATGCAGCAGAGGCTAATCGAAGCGCCTGTCGAGATACTCGCGGCTGTGATGGGTCATCCGCGAGGCTGGGACACGATTCTCGACTCCATGGCCGAGCATCCCGAATTGGGCCCGAGGAGTATTCTCGCCCTCGCGGCATTCAAGCTCGACCACCCCGAGGCCGATACCTCCGCTGTCCTCAGCAGGCAGCGCGCCGATAGGTTGGGTGGCAAAATCAAAGAGCATCCGGTAGGGTTCGAGATCCTCGTTCCCTTTGCAAAACGAGACGGTGAAGAGCTGACTCTCGATTGCGAGCTCGTGCCGGAGACCGTCTACCCCGCCTCTGCCTACACGGGCCTCACCTCGTGTCCCGGTGCCGCTCCAATCAGGGTGGTCGAGGGGGATACGGTCGCACTCGATGCGGTCACAAAGGCCGCCGAAGACATCGACCTTGAGGGCATGGACCCGATGGCCTCCCATGTGACGCTTCGCCGCTACGGGATCGATGACGGTTTGGAGATTCGCGTGCCGATGGAGGACACCGAACTGCTCCTCGTCCGCATCGAGCGCGTCTGCGCCCAGGTGAGGGGCGCCACGAACAGAATCGACCGCGCCCTCAGGCGGGCGGGGTTCGAACACAAGCCGAGAACGCGTGCTTCGCAGAACAGCCCGGTCGAGCGCGGCCAATCGGCAACCATGACGACAAAGCGCCTGAAGAGTATGCTCGCATCCTTCGATGCCGGCGCGCGCGGAGCCTCCAACAACGCCCGAAAGGGGGCGTAGTTCCATGGCCAGGAGAACGTCGAGGCGCTTTGTCGCGGTCGAGGGGCAAATCTCCCTCTTCGCGATGGACGACCCCTCAATTTACGAGGCGCCAGCCGAAAAACAAATAGATGACGTGGATGCACAGCAAAGGTTGGCACTTGACTTTGGCGCGCAACAGGAATCTTATGTAAGCCAAACGGGAGGCGACAAGGCCGCCCGCAAGGATGATTCCGAGGAGGAAGCGCATGTCGGTGCTGAAGAACCCGTACAGGGGCGTGAGGGGACTCCGGTATTCCTTCATGGAGCAGAACGCTCCGGAGGATCTGGCCAGGATGGACGCGGCCGGCGAGACGGAGGAGTATCTCAAGGCGGTGGAGCGCAACTATCTGACGAGGCTCGCGGAGCTGCAGGACAGCTGCATGGAGAGCTGCGGGGCGACACCGGAGTTCGCGCAGATCACGATGGCCGAGTGCCGGTACGACGACTACATTCGCAGGGCCAACAGCGCCCGGAAGATGGCCGAGGAGATCGCCCTCAACGAGACGGTGCTCACGCTCTAGCCACCCGCCATAACACCGAATACCTGAACCCTGACGTCCAAGCCGGTCATTCGCCGCTGGAGCGTGCGAGGCTGAACGTTGCCGCGCTGCGCGCCCTCAAGGCGACCATGGATGAGGGGCGAGACGCCACCCCAGGGGAGGCGCGCGCCATCTCGGCCTACTCCGGTTGGGGCGGCGCCGCGAACGCCTTTGCCGAAAACCCGACCGGCGGCTGGGCCGAGGTATCACGGGAACTGAAAGAGCTGCTGAGCGAAGATGAGTTCGCCGAGCAGCGCGCGACGGTCCTCACTGCCTTCTATACCCCCCGTCCCGTCGCGGAGCTCATCTGGGAGACGCTAAAGGATGCCGGTATCTGCGATGGGGGCAGAGCCGAGATTCTGGAGCCGGGCTGCGGCACGGGCAACTTCATGCGCTGCGTGCCCGAGGGTATGGACGTCCATGTGACCGGCGTGGAGATCGACCCCGTGAGCGCGGGACTTGCTCGTGTGCTTTGCCCGGACCATACGATCGTCCCCGCAGATATCGAAAAATGCGAGATCCACGATGGGTCATTTGACGCCGCCATAGGCAACGTCCCCTACTCCGACGCTATCAAGATCGACGGGGCACCGCTTCACGACTATATGATCAAGAGGGCCGTGGCCGCCGTGCGCCCCGGCGGTATCGTCGCCGTGCTGACGAGCCGCTACACAATGGATAAGGCACGCGAGACCACGCGTGAGTACCTTGCGCGCGAGTGCGACCTTGTCGGCATGGCACGACTCCCCAAGGAGACTTTCGAGAGCCAGGCTGGAACGAGCGCGCTGTGCGACCTCGTCATCCTGAGAAAACTCGAGAAGCCGCGTGAGGTCGAGCGCGAAAGTGCGCCGGCCTGGGTCCACACGGCGACCAACGCGGACGGCTTCCGCGTGAACGCACTGCTTGCCTCCAATCCGTCCATGGCCGTCGGCGAGCAGGGTTCAGAGATGACCGCGTACGGCCCCGGATATGCGCTGACCAGCGGGCTGGATGCCGAGGGTATCGCCGATGGTGCAAGGAAGGCCCTGGCAGATCAGGCCATCGCTGAAATCTCCCATACTTTCGAGGGGATGCCCGATAGGTCTGCCGCACCCGAGGTCGCGCCGGTTCCCGCCGACCCTGCGCTCTATGAGTTCACGCTGGGCGACGGCGGTACGATCTGGTACGGCAACGGCGACACGGTGGAGCGCTTCTGTCCCACGGGGCGCGATGCAGAGGGCCGCGCCCGCGCGATGCTCGAGCTCAGGGACGCCGCACGAGCGTTAATCTCTCTCGAACGCGACCCTAAATCGACTGACGCCGCAATCGAAATCGGAATAAAGGCACTGAACGACCTCTACGACCGCTTCGCCGAGCGCTACGGTCGCCTGAACGATCCCGTGAACCGCAGAGTCCTCACCATGAAGGGCTACCACGACTGCTCGCTCGGCATCAACCTGTTCAGCCTCGAGGTGCTGGATACCAAAAAGAACTTCGTCCGCAAGGCCGACATCCTCTCGAGGCGCACGGTGCGCCCCCAGGCGCCACTTCCCGACCGTTCCGAGAGCCCAGCCGATGCCCTGGCAGTCTCATATGACCGAACGGGCGGGGTCGATCTGGCGCTCATCGGGCGACTACTTGGCTGCAGCGTCGAAGATGCCGAGGAAAAGCTCGGAGACCTCATCGTCCGCGATCCGGTCACGTCGAGGATCGAGAGCGCCGAGGCATATCTTTCCGGCGATATCGGCGAGAAGCTCGATGCAATCCATACGATGCAAAAGAAGATAGAGAACGAGCGTTTCGATGCCCGGGAAAGCTCCTGGTTCGAATCTGTTTCGATCCCTCCCGTCCGCACTCCCGAGACAAATGCGGAGGTGGCGAGAGCCGTTACCGTCCTCATGAAAAGCGGCCTGTGGGACACCTGCGTTCATCCCCTGACGGCCGACCGTGCCGTTATCGCCTCGGCGCATGTCGGCAGCCTCCCCGACAGCTGGCGCGACAGGTCGTTCAGCACGTGGACCGGAGAGGCGTTAATTGCCGCCCTGGGAGAGCTCGATGAGGGGGTTCGCATCTCCACTGAGCGCAGGAACGGCCACGCGGCAATAACGAACCCCCTCATTGCAACGCTTGTCGAGAGATCGCTCGGATATCTGGCAAGTAAACGGGATTTCGCGACCGATGGTATGAACACGGAGGAGGTCCTCTGGCGACTTTCCAGGGATCCCCGCGTGGGCTCCGATGTTCTTGGCGTCGCGCTTCACTGCGCCGATGCCGACAACACATATCAGACTCCCGATCCGATTAAAAACCTGGCGCGCGCGTATGGGATCTCTGTTGCCCGGAAGTCGGAGCAGGAGCCCCTATCGAGTGTTTTGGCGGCTGCGATGAAGGCAGACCCCGTGCCGGCCGAATTCCTCATCTCGCTCGGCTATCGCCAGGCTGGTGACGAGGCCGTGGTGAGGACTACCCATGTCGACTGGATGGGCGACGTCGAGCAGGCCGTTCCCCATGAGGAGCTCGTCAACCCTGATGACCTTGCCGAGTACAGGGCTAGACGCGAGCGGCATATGGCTGCCTTCGGCCTAACTGAGTCGGGTGTCGAGAGGCTCGCCGCGCTGCACACCTGCGAAGAGAAACTGAAGGCCGTGCTTCCACGTGAGCTGGGCCCCGGGGAGATCGCGGCGACCCTAGGTTCTCCCTGGATTCCCCCCTCCTTCGTCATGAGCTTCATCGAGGAGGAGCTCGAGTTAACTGATGGTGAGATGACTGCGGCAAAGCAGAGGAAATTCGAGATTGCCCATGAGCCCCGTACCGGAAAATGGCGCCTGACGGGAAACGCGACCGAGCTTTCGCTCGAGGTGCTGGTCAGATACGGCATCAGCAGCTATTCGCCGCTCAAGGTCATCTCGGCCGTCCTCAACGGCAGCGAGACGAAGCTGAACAAGACCGACATGTCCACGGGCAAGAAGGTTCCCGATCCCCAGGGGACCAAGGCCGCATGGGACAGGAGGCGCTTGATTTCGTCGGCTTTCGAGAAATGGGTGTGGGCAGACCCGGATCGGGCAAATGTTCTGTGCAAAATCTACAACGATAGGTACAACCGTCTTGCCCCAAGAACGTATGACGGCTCATACCTCACTTTTCCCGGTATGAATCCCGACGTGGAGATGAGGCCACATCAGCGTGCCGCCGTCGCGCGAGCTGGACAGGCAAATGAGGGCACGCTTGTGGCCCATGTCGTCGGCGCCGGAAAAACCTATACGGGTATCGCCATGTGTATGGAGGCCAGGCGTCTCGGTCGGGCCAACAAGCCGCTTGTCGTCGTGCCGAAGCACCTAACCGAACAGTGGGCATCGGATTTCGCCTATCTCTATCCAGGGTCGAAGGTGCTCTATATGGGTAAATCCGAGTCGGATTCCGCGGATGCGGCGAGGGAATTCTTCGGCCGCGCGGCAAACGGGGACTGGGACGCCGTGATCGTATCGGGTTCGCGCTTCGATATGCTCGACCTTTCGCAGGAGCGAAAGGAGGTCTATCTCAAACGCCGTAGGATGGAATTCCTGCAGGCCAAAGCAGATGCGCAAGAAAACGGTGGAACCTTCTCGGTTAAAAAGCTCGAGGAAGAAGTTAAGAAAATCAATGATAAGCTCTCGAAGCTCCATTCTTCTCCGAAGACCGAAGGGCTTTCGTTCGAGGAGATCGGCTTCGACTTCCTGTTTGTGGACGAGGCGCACAACTATAAGAATCTCCCTACGTATGGCCTCGCTATTGCGGGAATGACTTCCTCGAAGTCCAACCGCAGCGAGAGCCTGCTTGAAAAGTGCACTTACCTTCGTGAGATCGGTCATGGACGCAACATCGTGTTCGCCACGGGCACGCCTGTCACCAATACGATGGGCGAGCTGTACAACATGCAGCGCTATCTCGCGCCTAAGCTCCTCGAGAGGCAGGGCCTGTCATCGTTCCCGTCCTGGGCGTTTACGTTCGGCACGATAGAGGACTCGATGGAAATTAAGCCTGAGGGCAACGGCTTCCAGTTGAAGCAGCGCTTCACGAAGTTCCATAACCTCCCCGAGCTCATGAGTGCCTATCGAACCTTTGCGGATATCGTCACGCAAGAGACCGTGAACCTCAAGGTTCCCGATTGCAAGGAGATCCATATCACCGTGCCAGCCACGCCCGAACAGGTCGAGGAGGTCAAAAAACTCGGCATCCGCGGCGAGCGCGTCCGCGCCGGAACTGCCGATGACAACGATAACCTGCTTGCGATCACCGGCGACGGCATGAAGGTCGCCCTCGACCCGAAGCTGATGCACCCAGAGCTTGAGCCGATGGAGGGCGGCAAATGCGAGGCGTGCGCACGCGAGGTATTTAGAATTTGGGAGGAGACGGCCGACATGCGCGGCGCTCAGCTCGTCTTCTGCGACCGTTCGACCCCGGCCTCGGGAAAATGGAATATCCAGGATGATATGAGGCGACGTCTCATCGAGGCGGGAATCCCCTCCGAGCAGGTTGCGTGCGTCAGCGACGTCGGCAACGACCCGGAGAAGAAGGAAACGCTCTTCGAGAAGGTGCGCACGGGCGAGGTTCGCGTCCTCATGGGCTCGACCGAGAAGTTGGGTACGGGCACAAACGTCCAGACGAGGCTCGCGGCCATCCACAACCTCGATTGCCCGTGGAGACCTTCCGATTTCGAGCAGCGTCTGGGACGAATCAAACGCCAGGGAAACCTATTCGAGAGCGTGAAGGACTACAAGTACGTCGCCCAGGGAACGTTCGACTCCTTCCTCTACTCCACCGTCGAGCACAAACAGCGTTTTATCGGACAGGTCTTCTCGAATAAGCCGTCCGTACGCAGCATGGACGACATCGATGAGACTAGAATCTCCTACTCCGACCTTGCCGCCGTTGCGTCCGGCAACCCCGATATCAAGAGGATCCAGGAGCTGAGAAGCGAGATCATGTCGCAGTCTATGCTCAAGCAATCCCATGCCGAGATGGTCGCGGGCATGCGCAGCCAGATTGAATCTCGTTTTGAGCCTTCTGCCGTGAACTACCGCAGGCAATTCGAGCTGCTCGAACGCGACCACGATGCCCTCGAGTGCGCAAACAGGCAAAGGGAGCTCGAGAAGGGCACCGATATCGTAAGGGTCTCGGTTGGCGGCGTGTCGGCACAAAATCGAGCCAACGCGATCCAGATGATCCAAAGGGCAGCCGGAGATTGCCCCATCGGTCCAGTCAGGGCTATTGGAGAGTTTCGCGGTCTGGAGATTGTCGTGAAGAAGGATCAGACGCTGCCCGAGCGCGGCGGTACCTTCCGTTACGATCCCTTTATCGGCCTTAGGGTCAAAGGAACGGCCGACGCGCACTGGTCGAAGCATATGCTGCCATCGGCCACTTCCGGCTCGCATACCGTGCTGCAGCAGATGGATGGCATTGTCGAGAAGGAGGCGGGTGGTCTAGAACAGGCAAGGGCCTTTATGGAACGCGCCGAAAAGCAGCTTGAGGATGCCAGGAGAATCGCTGCCGAGCCATGGGACGGTGAGGAGAACCTCAAGAAGCTGCAGGCCGAGCTTGCCGAGCTGGAGCAGAAGGAGCTTGAAAAGGGTCAGGAAGAGTCAAGCGGAGTTGATGGCCAGGACGAGGACGGCCATGCCATCACGGAATCTCCCGTCAGTGTTGAGGGGCAGGACGGGGACGAACATCCCCACACGAACGGCCATGGATTTTAAACGACAGGCAAAATCGGCTTTCAAAGACTTCGATCGTTTGGATGCTATTGGACCTATTGAGGTTGAATGAGATTGGAGAAGGGATGGATGTAGGGAAAAGTCTCGCCGAATCGATTGAGGGGGCCACGACGGCCTACTATCGGGATGGCGGTGGCACCGAGACAGGGATTGCGGCTGATGAGAGACTGGTCGAAGCGCTCAAGCAGGCATATATCGCCGCCTATGCCCGAAATGACGGCGGCTCGCTGGATACCGTGAGAAATGAGCTCGCGGAGTTCGGTGGAAGGGAGCCGACGACCAATGAGATCCGCGAGGCCGCCATCGCGCTCGCAGGCAAGCAGGCAAAGCAGGATGCGGGTGTCATCTCCCGCATGTTCAAGCTGCAGGCCGCATCGCTTGCTGAGGAGTACGCGCCCGCGCTCGTCAGGACCTTCGATGCGGAGCGCGCGCAGAAGGCCAATCACGGCATCGCGGTAAACGAAAAGGATGCGCTAAAGCGAACGAGTATTAGGAGGAACTGAAATGTACCTTGTGGATGACTACGGAGAGCCTTATGTCGCCTTATTCAGTGTGCAGTACACGCCTCGGTACAGTGACTATCCTTGTCGGCCCCATGACGCCTGTTTCAAACTCAAGAGGGATCCGAAAGGCCGCGAGGGCGTTTTCATCCAGCCCTTCTCGCGTGACGGCATCTCTCCTGTGGCCCACATCTCGCATGAGGTGGAGGCCGCCCTTGCGCTCGGGTGGCCGGAGCTTTCGTCCAACGGTTACATAGTCGAATTTCCCGGCCATTATGATGGCGCCAAGGAAATCGGGAGCTTCAGTGCCGGACATGAAAGCCTGATGGAACTCCCAATCCTCATGGGCATCCTAGAGCTCGAGGGGATGGTGGAGAACGCCGAGCGTGACTCGCTTTACGGCGCGCTCGTGGTCGACGAGGAGGCCGGGGAGATTAGGGTCGAGGTTCCTGAAGATATCGATATCGAGTTCAGATATTGGCTCAGGAATAACGGATCGAGCCCTGTCTCATCCAAGGAGATGCCGACGATTCCCATTGCCCAAGACCCGAACCGGATTTCCAACGAGGCCGCCGCAATCCTCTCGGAGAAGACTCCCGAGCGCTTCATGAGGTCGCTACTCGACTCGAAGATCTTGCGTGACGGGGCCTCGCCGTCAGATGTCGCGGCGCTGAGGTCGGGCCTCGATGGCCTTTTGGGCCATGGCGGCGCCGGTACGGAAAACCTTAAGAAATCGCTCGATATGAGAGGGCGTTCAACGCGGCATTAAAAAGCTCACCAATCGGAAAGCCCCTGTCCTGAGCAGGGGCTTTCCATTATTTATGAGCTTGGTAAATCATGTAATCGACAATTACGTTGTCACGTTATTACGCAGTTGCTTTATGCCGCAGTTACGTTTACGGGTAGTTCCGTTTTCGTGCAGTCGCGTAGTTACGTAATTCGAAAGTTCCGTTATCAGGCGGTTCGGCTGTTGCTATGGACTGGCATGTCACCCGCTGGCACCAAACGGTCTCATGCGAGTGTTCAGCAGTGGGATTCTTATCTCATGCCAGCCCCTGGAAGAAAAGGTCAAATCGATTGGCTCTGCTAGGCCAGGATTGGCATATTGGTGTAAGTGGATGTTGGAATACCAGATTGAACGGAGCGAACTTGAACGATTCCTGTAAGGGGATTTCGAGTTTTGTCCGTAAGTTCATCGTGCGTGTCTGCCTCATTGGCTTCGAAAAAGGCAGCCAGTCCAAGGCGGGTGCCGCTGCGGTGGATGTGCCCACGGTCGGCTAATATTTTCTTGGCGATCTGCTTGTCCAGTTTCTTCATCGAACGCTGGACGAACTTGTCGACCTCAATTCGCCAGGTCAAGGCTTTCCTCCAGCTCGTCGAGCGTCACTGTCTCAAGCCTACCAGCCCGGTAATCCTCGACCTTCTTCAATAGTCCGTACTCGTACTCAAGCCTGTCAATCTCGGCAGCGAGTGCTTCTGTCATGTAGAAAGTCTTCTCGCGTCCCGTTGATTTCGCCAAACGGTCGTACCTGATTGCCAAGTCCTCGGGCAGGCTCAATGTCGCGGTAGCAGTTGCCATGACGCACCTCCCAATCACTCGTATAACGTGCTTGACTAGCACATCGCTTGCCGCAGGGGCGTACGACAATAACTATATTGACAATATGCGTCGCGTGAAGGAAGGACCTTAGCCCTCGGGGGCGTCTGGTCGAAAATGGACAATAAAAGACGGCACCCGGTTGATTCTGCCCATCTTGAATCGCCTATCTTGTAAGAAACACAGAGAACCGGGGAGGGTCAATCGCTCTGCTAGAATCGTCCTCGCTGTCGGCAGCCCTCGTGCCGGGCAGAGCCCTCCATCCGATGGGAGGTGATGCCCATGACCGATTTCACCGAGTTCGTGAAGCTCCTGACCGCCCTGGTCTCGCTCCTCACGGCCCTTGTCGGCCTTTCCAAGGCACTCAAGCAGGGCTCGAAGCCCAAAAAGAAAGGCCACCGTCGCTAAGACGATGACCTAACTCTACTAAGCAACGGCTCTGCCCAGCTCATCACAACTTGGGCTGCCGTCGGCACCATTCTACCCTCCTGGCGAGGAATTCGTCCATATTTCAAAAAATCAAATCGCGTTTGCTATCGAAGCTATCGAAGTTCATTCATCGTCTATACGTTTTGGAACTGTGGCTATCTGACGATTGAGTTCTGAAGTCGCTGGTTCGTCTAGAATTGACGGGATGGCGCATTCCGTGCGCGGGCGGCCGACAATTCGATTGGAGGCTTCCCTATGCTAAAGATCCTTGATGCGCTGGCCGCCCTTGCGGCGGTCGGCACGTTCGTCATTGCGTTTTTCGATTCGCATGATGTTCGAGTTAAGGTCCGTAGGCGTACGCGCGGTGCGGACGGTGGACGGCATTTGCGCAGCAAGCGCAAATAAGAATGCCCGGGGTGGAGCCCGGGCATTTAACCAAAACTGAAAACTAGGCTTCCCGCGCTCCATGTTGCTTACACGGGATGCGTCGTCTTCAACAGCCATCTTACCCTCTTTGGGAAGATAAAACCACCGTATGTTCGGGTTCTCATGCGAGATCATCCATCATCCATCCATCGTTCATACAATGTGAACTGTAACGATGGAGCCACTCATGGCATGTAGTCGATAACTACACAATTACATTATGCATACTTACACTCTTGAGAAGTTGCGGTATTACACAACCGCGCTATTACGTAATTGCACTATGCCGTAGTTACGCTATTACGCAGTTCGGGTGTTGCCAGTATTCAGCGGGGTTCGACAAAAGCGCCGCCTGTGGTAACCGGTGATGGTGCCGCTGAAGGTCGGCTTGACTCTGCGTAGTCTATATCCGCGGCATGTTTTTGTAAACGCCCTGGTGGCCGACTCTCACGACCTCGATGATGGCTTTACTACCCTCGAACCTTCCCAGGATACGGTAGACGCCAACGCGCGAGCGCCAGCCGCTCTCTGAACCCTGAAGCGCTTTTGCGCAAGGCCAGAGGCGGTAGTGTTCAAACTCGTCTAGATAGTCTTGGATCCAGGACAGGATGATGAGCCGCTGTTTTTTCGGGATTTTGAGAAGTTGTTTGGCCGCGGCCTTGGACCACTCGACACTGAAGCTCATTCGGCCTCCATGGCCATGCGCATGACGTCGTCCATCGAGTAACGGGTGCCGTCATCTTCCACCAGCGCCTCGTTGTATGCCTCGATGTCGGTTGCCTCCTCGACCTTCTCGAGGGCGGCACTCCTCACGAATTCGGAAAAGGAAATGCCGAGGACGCTCGCATAGGACTGGATCCAGTCCTTCTCTTCCTCCTCGAACCTGATGGCAATGGCTTTCATGGCCATAGTTGCTCCCCTCTGCCTAAAACGATGCGATATGCTATCTTACCAGTCGTTTTGGGGATAGTTCCAACATGTGCATTACAAATGCCTGCACCTTTAATCAACCCACCTTTAATCAATACGTTTTCACTTGCATTGAAAATTACAAGGGGAAGGTGTGGTGCCTCTCCCCTTCAATATTGAAAAGTTGCGTTTATGCGTAATTACGTTATTGCACAGTTATGAAGTAGCGTTCATACGTTTTTGCGTAGTTACGTTATGTTGTAATTCGACTATTGCCGATACTATGGCTCGGCTATGGAGACCATCCGTCATCCGGCCTATCGTCATCCATGTCATGGACCACGTACCAGCTGTTGCCGTGGTGGCAGATATCGCGCAGGGTTCCATCCCCCATCTTCACGTGCCAGCTCTCGCACACGCGTCCCTCCCCCAGCACCCACGATCGCGTCTCGTGCCAGCCGACCTCCGCGAAGGGGAAGATCCTGCCGTCGTACCATTTGATACCCCAAGGCACATACTCCCCATCCGGTCGACACTCGACCAGGGCCGTCACGAGCCTGATTGACTTCTCCCCCACGCCGCCTCCCTTATGCCTATTTACGAACGAACGCGTGTTCTATTATCTCATATCTAATAGCCTGGGTGCTGGACATCTGAAAGACATGGCATTTCGGGCCGAGGTGTCACCAGATGGCACCAAACGACCCCGCGCAAGATCTCCAACGGTGGGATTCTTATCTCATGGAAACCCCTGGGAGAAAGGGATAAACGGTAATGGTGAAGAAAAAATCTGAGAGCATGCTGGTTCCACTGCTGCCACGATTCGATGCCGCGGGTATATATGATCCGTATCCCTTGAGGACATCGGTTGGCAAGATGATCGTTACGAGAGACGATGCGTTCCCGGGGACAATCCGATTTGAGAATTTCATTTCTTTCAAGGACGAAGCTCTGGTCGAGTCAGAGGTATTCGAAACCCTTTTGCCGTTCCTGGGCAGCTCCACATCAGCCGGCTTTGTCGTCAGCGTGGATTATGACCGAGATCATCCGACTCCTCTTCGCAAAGGTGAGACTCGCACCAAGGATGAAAAGGGCCTGCCCCGAGGATTTGAAGCGGAGCAGTTGGAACTCCCCATCCTCGCCTGCGCTCTTAAAACTTACGACATCGCGGTAGATATGCCTGCTGAAGCCCTTTGCTATGGAAAGTTATACCGGAGGAATCAAACATACTTTATTAATCGCGATCAGCCCCACAGGGATGGGGCCAATGAAGACCGTCTGGAGACCGAGGGCCTAAATATAAAAATCATGCGGGATCGCAAGGTCACGGAAGTCTGCTATGAGGACCGTGAAATAGTCAACCACCTGGCAGGACTGCACAGGCTTGCCGTTTTCAGCCCCGTTTACGCGGAGGAGCTGCTCGGCCCAGCCGACGGGAATGTGGTTACCGTCCAGGAGAGAGTCGAGCTTGTCCTGGGCGCCGGCTCCTCACCCGACTTCATACGTAAAATGAATGAGGCCGGCTTCATCTCGGAAGGGGTTCCCGCCCGGTACCGTGACTCGATCCTCAAGAAGACCCGCGAGGTGTTCGATACCGACCTCGAGTTATGGGATCAGCGTGTCGCGCCGATGCTCAAGGAGCATCTGGACCTGAATATGCCCTGGGTCGCAGGGGATTTCTATGGCAATCCGAGAAAGGCTGAGCTCAAGTGTGAGCAGGACCCCCGAGAAGGGTTTGTTCCGGCGCTCGCCCGCGCCCTGTCCGTATATAGGCCGGAATAGCCATGAGTGCGCAGGTGCGCCCATCGGGCAGCTTTTCGGTTCCCTATGGCCATGAGAATTATTTGGAGCGAAAATGACTACCGTTACGGTCAGTCTCGTGGAGAGGCCCGGTCGGGAGCCGAAGTTCAGGTGGATCGAGCTTTCCGACGGTCGTAGATTCCAGGTCCGCTCCACGGGCGCATCTGTCCCCTGTCCCGGGCGAAAGACGGGCCACATCGCCCGTATCTGGAGCGTTGAGATAGAGTGGAAGGGCAGGCCCGTCCACCGCTTTATCGTCAGGGACGACGATGAGTACTTTATCGTGCGCTCGGGAGAGGACTCCTAGAGGGACGCATAGTCCAGGTGCGAGATCGGGTAGGTGTCCTCGTAGACGTAGTCCGACGAGTTCGATGATTTGATCTTCACCTTCACGGGCTGCCCCTCATCCTCCAGGAGGAATGCCTTGCATACCGAAATGGAATAGCCGGGCTCGAGTGTCTTCATCGTGTTGGGATCGCTATATTTCGTGCACTGGGAGAGCTTCACGCCGTTCTGGTAGCACGAGACGTATGACACCGGCGCCCGGCTGTCATGGTCGAGGCTGTTCTCGAATGTCATGCCGACAAGGAGGAACCGGTATTCCTTGCCGCTCGAGTCCGTGGCGACCTTTTTGTAGACGCCATCGACTGACAGCCCCCTGGAGGCATCGGAGGAGCTCGTATCGCCTATCCCTCCAAAGGAAAACGCCTCGTCCTCGCTCTTCTCGGAATCCTTGTTCTTCTTCGAATCGTCCGATCCATTTGCCTTCTTTGAGCCGCCGCATCCCGTAAGGGCCAGCGAGGCCATGGCGGCCAGAACGGCCCTCCTGCTGACGTTGACGATACCCATGAGTTACCACCCATCAATTAAATTAAATGTCACAGCCGATAGAGCACGTACCCTCTGCCGCTTGCCGCCTTATCGGCGCCGGGGCAGGCCTTTCCAAAGCGTTTCACATTGGAATCCCGCACGATCGCCCACGTCCAGCCATCCTCCTTAAGGACCCCGTAGCCCCCTTCCAGGCTGTCAACGTAGGCGCGGTAGTCGTTTGCCTTGCCGTCGCCGGAGATTGCCTCAGACCAGATCTCGGGACGCATGTCGTAGGTCACGGGCACCCTCGCCCACTCGAGGTAGTTCATCACCGTGGCGTCCTCGGACCATATGCGACCCGGGTCGTCGCCCAGGGCCTCGACGATCTGCGCCATATCCGAGTCGATGCCCCTCCATCCGGTCTCGACCCCGCGGGTTTCCGAATCAAGCGAGTTAAGGCCGCTGTTGACGATGGAGAACGCTAGGACGAGGACCATAACGGCTCTCCCGGCAATCAGCAGGCGATGTACTCGGGGGCTGATTGCGTCGCTCTGGCCGACGGATGCGGCGACAACGAGAAATGAAACCGTCCACGTTATCCAAAGGCACCTGACGGCAAGCGCCCCGGCGATTGCAGACGCCGCCCAAAAGGCCAGAAGCCACCTGGGCGGGAACCGCCGGGCAAGGCAGCACGATACGCAGGCCACAAGGATTGAGGCGCCCCAGAACAGGGCCGCTGCAGGCATTACCCAAACCGGATTCAGCTCTAGGATGACCCCGCCGTAGGATGCGGCCCCGAGCGAGCGGAGCACATAGAGCGACCCGTCGATACAATACGGGTTTACAAGCGATTCCGCGGCCATGCCGGCAGCCGCCGCGAGCAAGGGCAGCCTGGAACGCCACCATGCGCGAAGCGTCTCGGCGGTCTCCTGTGTCGATATCTCGCCCTTTTCGGGGAGCAGGAAGCATGCGGCGGCGGCCGACGGCAGGGGCCAGAGCGCGGCCTGCAGGTTCACGGAGAACAGCGACACGATCGGAAGCGCCAGAAGGCACCGCGGGTCGGCGCCGCGTCGCCATTCCAGGCAGATGGATATGGTGACGAACAGCAGCGCCGCCGTCCAGATTGACGGACGGATGGATAGATATGAGGCCATGAGGGAAAACCCTAGCGCGCCGATCAGCAGCGGCACCCATGGATAGCGCGGGACTCGCGCCAGCCGGCAGACGGCGCCGGTATAGGCACGCAGCGCCAGGGCTGCGGGAATCGCCACGGAGACGGCGACACCGGTGTAGCCAGCCACCTTCCAGCACAGATAGAGCCACGCGTCGTGGAGCCACTGCTGGAGCACGATGCCTTGGCCCTCGACTGCGGTGAACGGGTTTACTCTCGGGAATCCGGATTCGACGACCTCGCGCCCCGAGGCGAGAAGAAACCAGCCGTCGGTATCCAGCGTCCCCGCTGACCTGATAGCAGGGACCATGGCAATGATTGCCATGGTTAAGAGAAGGGCAAGCGCTGTGCAGGCCCCGTGAACGAGCCTTTCTGCATCAATCCGTATCAATCGAGTCTCCTGATTAAGAGCGGTCGGTCTGACTCGGTGAACGTACCGGGTGCGACCTCGATGCCCCCGACTGCCCCTCGCGGTGCGAAGAGGATGCGCCAGGGGGCAACCGAGGCATCGAGCGAGACGACGGGCCAGGATTGATTCGAGGGGTCGAAACGGCCTATCCAGCACACATCGACCGGGATGCGCATGAACAGGGTGTGAAGGGACCTGCCTCTCGCGTAGATCGTTCCGCAGGACTTTTCTATCGACTTTGCGCCCATATAGCCGATAGCCTTGTCCCTGAAGGTACTGGCGGTCCTCAGGGACAGCGGGGCATCGGCACCGGACCTGGTCGTGGCCACGCAGGGGATATCGTATTTGAAGCTCATGGCCGTCTCCTACATGAGGGAGGTGAACGTCTGGGCGATCTGTGCCACCACGGGTGCCAAGACGACAATCAGAAACACGGGCAGGATGAACAGGATAATCGGGAAGAGCATCTTGGAGCTCAGTTTCTCGATCTCGGACTCTACTTTGAGGCGCCGCTGCTCGCGGACGGTCTCGGCCTGGTCTCGGATGATGTCGACCAGCGAGCCGCCAGCGCGCTCGGATTGAGCGAACGATGCCGCGAAGATGGTGAGGGATGGCACGCGTGCGCGTTCCGCGAAGCGCAGGAGCGCCTCGGTGCGAGACGAGAAGCTGGCCTCGTTGGCCACGCGCTCGAAGCCGCGCGCAATGGCGCCGTCCATCCTGCTACCCACCGTATGGAGGGCAAAGTCGATGGACGAGCCCGCCGACATGCAGATCGCGAGGAGGTCGAGGGCGTCGGGGAGCTGCCTGTCGAGCTCATCGCGCCATTTCGAGCGCTCGTTGAAGAGCCACAGCTGCGGCACCGCGAGTCCCATGAGGACCATCGCGGCGAAGACGCCGAGGCCCTTGGGGCCGCCGATGAGGACCGAGGCGATGAGGCCCGCCGCGATGAACCCTGCGGCGCTCGCGACGCGGAAGGCCCAAAAGGTCGCCGGCTGCATGGTGAGGCCGGCGCGGTCGAGGGAGTCTCGCGTGGAGTCCATGACCGAGCGTGAGATCGGCGCGAGCTGCGATACGACGTCGGACACCTTCTCGGCAATGCCGGGAAGAGTCGAGGACGATCCCTCGTCAACAGGCGGCTCGAGTTCGAAGATCCGCTTGAGGGCGATATCCACGCCAAGGCCTGCGACGACTCCGAAGAGAAGGAATATAAAGCCGGTCGTTATCGTTTCGAACATCTGAGCTCCCCTAGTCGTACCTGATGTTGCTGATTTGCTTGAGGACCAAGAAGCCCACGATATCGAGAACCGCGCCGACGGCCAGGCACGCCCAACCGGCAGGCGTCATGAAGAACTCACGGTGGATCTCCGAGCTGAAGGACATGAGCAGTAGCATGACGACCGGCGCGAAGCCGACGAGCTTCGCCTCGAATCGTGCCGAGGACGTCTTGGCCTCTGCCGAACGCTTGGCCTTTACCTTTGCACGGATGGCCTCGCCCACTCGCTCAGTGATCTCGGAGAGCGAACCGCCGGTCTGCTGGGATACGGAGACGGCCGTGGAGTAGAGTCTTAAGTTCGAGCTTTCAGTTCTCTTGGCCATGTCGTCGAGGGCCTGCTCGATGGGGCGGCCGTTGCGCAGGTCGCGTTCGAGGATGGCGAACTCCGATTTCAGGGGCTCTGCCATGTGTTCGGCGACAGGTGCGACCGACTGCGCGACTGAGGCGCCCGTGCGCAGGTTCGACGCGATCAGGGGCATGGCCTCACCGAGTTGCTCCTCGAAAAGGCCCTGCTCCGCTCCGCGCTTCAACCTAACCCAGATCGGGAACGCCGCGATGCCGAGCGGGAGTGCGGCAAGCGCACCCACCGCCGAGCCGGTAGCGAGGATAAGCACGGAAGGGGCGAAGGCGATAACGGCCCAAAGCTGCGCGGCCTCGGAGACCGATAGCTGGGGAGCAGCTCCCTGGCACACGCGACGGAGTGTGCCGACGAGTCGGTTCCCGCCGGCATCTTCGGTTGGGTTCTCCGGGATGGGGCCGGTTTCCGCGCGCTCGCGCTCGACGCGCAGCTTTCTGGCCGTCAGGAACAGGGCTAATCCCATAAGGAGCGCCGGCAGCGCGGGAATGAGGGCCGCCGGGGTTATCTGCCCGCTCATCGACGGAACCAGAAATCGTCGTCGACGTAAACGCCGCGCGCGAAGAGCTTCTCGCGGTGCGCAGGGGTGATGCGCTCTCCCGTGGGCATGAACTCGCCGAGCACCTTGCCGTCCTCGGAAAAGCCCGTCTGCTCGAAGCGCATGATGGTGCCGATCGTGATGACGTCGCCCTGCATCCCCTGTACCTCAGCGATCTCGGTGATCTTGCGGGAGCCGTCGATGTCGAAGCGGTTCACGAAGACGATGAAGTCAATGGCCGAGGCGATGAGCTCCATGATCTGCTCGCTTCGCATCTCGGTTCCGGTCTGCTGGATCATCGAGCGCAGACGCGTCGTGGCCTCGCGCGCGTTGGAGGAGTGCACGGTCGTGAGCGAGCCCTCGTGGCCCGTCATCATGGCCTGGATCATGTCGAAGGCCTCGCCGCCGCGGCACTCGCCGACGACGATGCGGTCGGGGCGCTCGCGCAGCGCATGGATGACGAGCTGTCGGATGGTGATCTCGCCCTCGCCCTCGATATTGGGCCGGCGTGCGGTCTTGCGCACGACATGGGGCTTTTGTAGTCGCAGTTCCGGCGCGTCCTCGATCGTGACGATGCGCTGGTTGTCCGGGATGAAGGAGGAACAGGCGTTGAGCAGCGTCGTCTTGCCCGAGCCCGTGCCGCCGGCGATGACGACGTTCATGCGGCCGAGCACGATGGCCTCCATGAACTCGAGCATGCGCTGGTCGAAGGTGCCGAGCGCCATGAGGTCCTCGGGCTCCACCGCGTCCGGTCGGAACTTTCGGATGTTGAGGATGTTGTGGTCGACGGCGATGCCCTTGGCCGTAGCCGCGACGCGCGAGCCGTTGAAGATAGCGCCGGGTCGGTTGAGGATGCAGTCGCACAGCGGTTGCGCCTCGTCGCAGCGGCGACCGTCGGCGGACGCGATGCGGTTGATGACGAACTTGACATGATCGTCATCCTCGAAGGTCACCGGGGTCTTCTGCAGCAGGCCCGCGCGCTCGACCCAGACATCATCCGGGCCGTTGACCATAATCTCTGAGATCGTGGTGTCGGGAAGCAGCTCCTCGATGGGTCCGAGATAATACAGGTCGTTGATTCCTGCCTGGATAACCGCATGAAGGAGTCGTCGTCCAGGCGTGAGCCCTCGGGGCTGGAATCCACGATCTCGGCAAGGAGGTCGCGTGCGCGCGCGTCTCTCTGCTCATTGCTTTCGGATGCGTCGTTGGCTGCCGTCAGCACGCCGGTCGCCTGGCGCACTGCGTCGCGCTCGATTCGGAGTAGGTCCCTATTCAGCATTGCTCGTCTCCCCCGCCTCAGGAAGGGCGACGAGCCTGATGCCGCTCGCGCTGGAGAGTGCGAGGGCCTGGTCCTCGGTCACCTCGATGGTGACATTCGAGTAGCCGTCAGACTTCGAGCCCGACAGGTTTCCGTCGAGCGCGATGACGCGGATGGAATCGGCCACGCGTTCGGTCGTCACGACCTGGCCGTCGCTCACGCTCGCGAGGACATCCACCTTATCGCCGACGGAGAGCAGCGGGGAGAGGCCGGTCGAGCTGTCGAGTGCGACGGTGTAGGCGACGTGTCCCTCGGTCACGGCTGTGGTAATCGAGGCCGGCTTCTTGGAGCCGGAGACGGACGAGAGCGAGACCGCGGTTCCGGAGGTCTGCTGGGTCACGGTCTGGCGACCTGCCACATCTGAGACCTTCTTTGCCGCGTCCTTTGGCGCAAACGCCTTGGGAACGCTCGCGACCGTGAGGTCTCCCGAGGAGATCACCTCGCCGGGGGCGATGTCGCGCGTGACGGTGACGACCTTGACGGTCGACTGTTCGAGGCGCGTCAGTTCACCCTGTGCCTGGGTCCAGCGCCAACCGGAGAAGCCGACCGTCGCGACGGAGACGGCGATGGCCACGCCGGCCACCGCGGCGAGCCTGCGGTCCTTGCGGGTACCTCCGGGCTGCGGCCCGCGCTGTCGGCGTGCCGTCGCGGCCCCTGCCGTGGCTGTCGTCCTCTGGCCGCTCTTTGCGTTCTTGGGGGCCGCGTTTGGCATGGGACTCGACTTGGTCGCACCCATGGCGGCCTCTTGCGCCATGGCGCGTTCCAGCTCGTGGCCGAGCGCCTGTTTGCGCCCGCGGAGCCTGTCGACGCTACGCATGCGCCCGGACTCCACGGCCGCGCGTTCCTCTGCCTCGACCTGGGCGATCTCGGCCTTGATCTCCTCCTGGGACCTTTTCTTCATCGTCTAGCTTCCTTCCCGGGACCGATGAGTCCCGAATACCTGAGCAGCGAGTCACGGTTGACGCGCCAACGGTTACCGAAACGGGCGCCCTCGAGCTTTCCCGCCGCGCACATCCTCTCGATGGTCCTGGGGGTGACGCCGACCGCATCTGCCGCCTCACGCGACGACAAAAGCGCCGGCATGAGGTCATATCTCCCCTGGCGCATCAGGTCGTACATCAGACCCAAGGGTCCTCCGATCTGTCGTGCTATTCCGACACATAAAGAATCGCCCCGCACGGCTTGTCGTGCGGGGCGAATTGGTGCCATCGGGTGACAATCTGGGCGAGGCTCGCGACTGGCTCTATTCGGTGCCGTCGGGTGTCGTTTCACCGGACTTGCCGGCGCCTCCCGTAGAGGCCGGCAGCATATCCCTCACGGCCTTGGAGAGACTTTCGGGCGCATCGTCGAGTGAGCAGACGCCGGTATTTGCCGAAACGTTGCCGTCCTTGTCGATCGTGTACTCGCACCAGCCGTTTCCGGTATCGGCCGGGCGCCACACCGTCGTGGACGAATAGGGATGGAGTGTCCAGACGGCATCGGAGCGAACCTTTAGCTCATCGATGCCGGCGAACCTTGCGAAGGTCGACGGCCACGTTCCCTCGAGGACGACATAGACGCCCGCGTAGCGGTCTGCAGCCCCACACAGGCTCTCGGGGGCCTCGACGTAGTAGACCGTGGCCTTTCCGGTATACCCGTTGGCCTTCAGCATCTCGAGCACCTCAGAGCGGGCCTCCTCGCCCGGATTGTCGGCGTATTTGACGGCATTGGCCTCGCCGAAGCAGGACTGTCGCGTGCTCTCGAGAAGCGAGCCCTGCCATGTCCTGTAGGCGAGCGCGCCGCCCAGATCGACGGCGAGAGCAATAAGGAGGGACAGGGGGATGAGCATCACGACGAAGAAGGTCGTGAGCTGGGCATGTGCACCACTCCCCCTGCACGCACGGCACTTCATCTAGATGACCTCCCAGTCAGAGTAGCTGATGTAGGAGCGCGTGATATTGCGCACGGACCTCTTCCCGAACACGTTGTAGGGCGCCGGGTAGTCGTAGGCGATCTCTGCCGATACCGTAACGGTTCTGCTCTCGGTCCTGAGGTTCTCGGTGCCCAGGTCGCCTGCCACGGCGCTTCCCTGCCCGAGGTCCTCGTCGGAGTCGAGGGTGACGGAGGCGTTCTTCACCGTAAGGCAGTCGGGGTCCACATCGGCAGACGCGCTCACGAGCTCGGTCACGAGAGCGTTCGCGTCCATGGAATCCCATCCAGCGGGTAGCTGGTCTGCGAGGTGCGCCAGCGAATAGTCGATTCTCGCCCGCTGGTAGCCCGTAAAGCCGAAGCCCATGATGGCGAGTACGACGGTGAGGGCGATCGGGAACACGAAGATGAACTCGGTCGAGATGAGTGCCTTGGGCTCACGGTTGCAGCGCACCATCACTTCACCTCCGATGAGATCGCGGTGGCAGAAGAGGATTCAGGCTCGCTTTCGGCAAGGCCGTCGAAGACGGCCAAGGTGAAGACGCGACGGCACGGAATCTGGACGTTGACCGTCACCGATTTGCGCTCGATGGACGAGTCCCTTGACTTGTCCCCAACCCTGAGTGTCACGTCCTTTGCTGTGAGCGCCTTGTGCACGATGGCGACCGTACAGCTGTCGTCGAGGCCGATTGCCCCCCTGACATAGGCCTCGACCTCTGAATCGGCCAGATCGGGGTTTGCCGCGGCGTAGCGTGCGCCCTCGGACGCTGCAGAGGACGCGAGGGCCTTGCACCTGCTCATGTTCGCGCAGTCCACGACGAGCGCTAGCATGGCGATCATGATGGGAAGGAGGAGGACGAGCTGGGTCACCATGACAGCCCTGAGCCCCGTATCTTTAGACCTCATAGCAGATTACCTTTCAAGATCGCGATAAGTGTCGCCCCGACCAGGCTCGCCGACAGCACGACGTTATAGGGGACGTTGTCTTTGAGGCGGGCGCAGGCGGAGATATGCCTGATGGCTAGCTCCAGGATGCACGCACATAGAAGATGGATGGCGAGAAACTCAAATACGGTTCCGGCAGAAAGTACCGCCGTGAGCGCTATGGCCAACGTGAGGTAGTCGCCGGCATGCCAGATGACCCCACCGACCTTTTTCATGACAAAGGAGATCAGGGCAAACGCGGCGGCAAGGGGGATTGCGATAACCGCCCACGCATAGGGCCCCCAGGGGGAAGACAGGGCGCCCGCGCCTGCAAAAAGTATCAGCATGGGCACCGGCGCGAGTCTGAATCTCATATCCTCCTGGCCAAGTGCCACGGAGGCTGCCAGGAAGACGGCATAGGGAATCGAGATAAGCGATCCAGTCCAAGCTGCAAGCAGATAGGGGTAGACAAAAACGACTTCCGAGGCAAGCGGTGGGTTGTGGCGGCGTGCATACGTTCCGGCGTCTCCAAGCTGGGACATCTCCGCATCGATATCTCCTGCGCTACCAAGAGAAATAAGTGTTGAGGGGCTGACACCGTAGTTAACGGTCTCCCTCTTCACGGCGCCTATCCATTTATCCCTATCGGTATCCCCGGGCTGTGCTTGGAGCATGGTCTTGTCTTCATTCTCCAGTGCAGCGTAGCGCCAGCGTTGGTAAAGATGGGAGGCGCACCAAAAGCCGCAACCGACGGCTAATGTGGTCGCCAATCTGACGCCAAAAGACACGGGAGCCTCCTTGATATAGGCATAGGTACTCATATTTAATTTTGTAGTCGTGTTTGCTCAAATTAAGGCTAATTTGGTGCCAAGCGGTGACACCATTTTGATTGAAACGCCTATCCGTTCGACCTGGGGTCGCAACAATGGGTGACCTACGAAACCGAAGTGGTCGCGAAGAAGCTGCCACGAGAACTGTATCGGATTGCGCGAAAGACGGCAATCAATCAGGGCGAAGCTGTGAATCGAAGCGATCGAAGAACCTGTGAAGCCATTAGGCGTATCGGCTAATTCCCGCGCCTATAAAGCAATTGCCCGAAAAACGATACCTGCAAAACTGCGGAGCCTCCGTTCTGAGAACGTATGAGTTAGGTGGCCAGTCATGACGTGGCACTAGATGGCAAACGTGTAAAAATACAAATGCTTAAGCACTGGTAGGGGTAGGCAGTTGCTCGTAATGCGATTCCTTCGAAACATGCACGCGCTTGGCTTTGCTGCCTTGTGGTGTAAGTGTCTGCTCGAAGTGCGGTGTCTGCGAAGCATAAGAGTGGGAAAGTCCATATTTAAGCCTAGTGAGCAGTCGCTCGAAACGCCATGCCCACGAAGCCGTGCCGATTGACCCCATCATAAAAATGGCGGTAAGTCTCTGCGCGAAACGCCATACTTGCGAAGCCCGTGTGCGTGGATGCGAACAAAGTCGCGCGGTAAGTAGCTGCTCGAAGCGCAGTACCTACGAAGCACTATTTGACCTTGGCCGAAGAATATATGAGGTAAGTTGCTGCTCGAGGCGCGATACCTACGAAACAATATCCATCCTGAGAATGATGCAAAGTAGGGTAAGTAGCTGCTCAAAGCGCGGTACCTACGAAGCTGAGACGAGTGGGGACACTTGGCTTGGTGGGGAAGTAGCTGCTCGAGGCGCGGTACCTACGAAGCTCCGTCCGCGTACACACCGAAACCTACAGTGGTAAGTAGCTGCTCGAAGCGCGGTACCTGCGAAGCGAATAGCTACAGCGCAGGATGGGCGCGCACGGTAAGTAGCAGCTCGAAACGCGGTAGCTACGAAGCAATGAAGAAACCTCCTGGTCCAGGACCACAGGTAAGTAGCTGCTCGAAGCGCGGTACCTACGAAGCACAGATAGCGAATTGAAAAGGATAAAACATGGTTAGTAGCTGCTCGAAGCGCAGTACCTACGAAGCTCATGCCTTTGGTCGTTAAGGGCGATAAGGGTTAGTAGCTGCTCGAAGCGCAGTACCTACGAAGCATAAGCGCAGTACCTACGAAGCTGCATAAACGTGGTCTTACCGGTACCGGGAGGTTAGTAGCTGCTCGAAGCGCGGTACCTGCGAAGCTTGTCAAACAGCCATTGTGCTAGCAGGCCAGGTGAGTAACTACTCGAAGCGCGGTACCTGCGAAGCGAGTCTTTTCCTCTTCCTTGGCCATAAAAAGGTGAGTAACTACTCGAAGCGCGGTACCTGCGAAGCCGCGAGCGGTATGCGCGAGGAGACAATCGCGGTTAGTAGCTGCTCGAAGCGCAGTACCTACGAAGCTCGCTTTTCTTTTGAACTAACATGGACATAGGTTAGTAGCTGCTCGAAGCGCAGTACCTACGAAGCCTGGAGTCGAGTATCTCTTCAAGTACGCTTGGTTAGTAGCTGCTCGAAGCGCAGTACCTACGAAGCACCCCTCACCAAGTCCATATTGAGGGGTGTGGTTAGTAGCTGCTCGAAGCGCAGTACCTACGAAGCATATGGCTCTGCGCAACTGGTCCGTTCTTGGGTTAGTAGCTGCTCGAAGCGCAGTACCTACGAAGCCGGAGAATTGAGATCGGCTGGCAAGCGACGCAAAAGAGCAGCTACTGAAGCTGAATAGTTAATTAATAGATTAGAAAGGGTTCCGACAATTTTTGGAAACCATCCAGTTTCCGCCCGGAAAAGGGATGATAGCGTGAGTTCTGTAAAAACCTGACAGCTGACGGATCATCGGAAAACCGTGCTATCAAGCAATAAGCCTTATTTGAAATTTCAAGGTGCACGCACCAGTTTAACGGTTTAGACGTTACGGGAGAAGAGGACCCGATCTCTATCTATATGCCACACTGGGATTTCGAGATTGGCAGTGTCTACCTCCCGGTATTCGAGAAACAGCATTTCCAGACCCTCATGGCGCGCCTTCCGAGTTAATTCCAAGACCTCGGCCGGGTTTAGCTTGTCGATTAGGGCGATTACAGCAATTGACGGATTCAGTCTCGTATCGCAAACGTAATCCATGAAGGAGAAGAATTTCCTTAGCAGGGTAGTGGCCGGCTCGCGGCGGGGTGACAGCGAAAGCCATTTGGCGAACGATTTGATATCTCGTTCCGTGTTCCCAATCAATTCCGTTCGAAGGGAATACCCCAATTCCGCGATCAACATCTCGATGCATGCCCTGATCTCATGCGCTTTGGTTGCCAAAGGCTCACAGGCCTCGATCTCAGACACCATCCTTGTCGTATAGGCGCCGGTCAACCTCCGGTCATCGAATGGGAGCTCGATCAAGCTGTCGATAAGGACGATATCTCTCGGCTTGAGCCTTCGCTCCCCTCGATATAGGGCGATTCCGGGCTCCCCTTCTCCCAAAAGCGATTCGGCGCATCGAGATAGCTCGTCGAACTCATCGAAGGATATGATTCCAAGTCCGTCCGGAAAATCGATTGTCTCCCCTATCGTTTCGAGCTTGACGATCATAAGACGATAAAGTCCTCTCCGGTAACAAAATGTCCCTCGTCAGACGGGCTTCCGCATAGCGTGAGCATTGAGCAAAATGAGGCCTCGGTTACCCTGAGCACCTGTACCAGCCCCGCTTCTGGAAGGCTGGCCTTGAGCCTAGAGATTGCAGCCTCAGCATTCTTGGTATCGACCGCCAGGCGGGTGTAGACGGAATTCTGCAGCCACGTATAACCATCCCTGACAAGAAACTGCCTGAACCTCGAGTACTCATGACGGTCCTGGGCATCGGCCACGGGTAGGTCATACATTACGATTATCCTCATGAACCTTATCCTCCCCCGTTCCCCATCAAGGCGTTCCTGGCGCCGAGATCCCATCTGCATCGCCAGCCCCCTCCATCACACGAAGGCATCCGTCGACCCATAGGTCGATGGCGTCCGACACCCGGTAGCTCCCATGTCCATAGGGAATCCTGTCCGCGAGTGTGGACGCAAGGAGCCTTTTCACAGACGGCGAGAGATCGCGGGGGCGCTCCAGCTCGACTTTCCGATCGACCAGGGGCCTGAACGGCTCCACGAGGTCGCAGGCGAGGTTGTAGGGGTTCGTCTTGGAGTGGTGGTGGATTCCCACCTGGTTGAGGTAGCCCTTCGCCGCGATCCTGCACGCTGTATGCGAGAGCAGGATGGAATAACCATAATCGAGGGCGCTATTGGTTGCATCCGCGTGCGGTACCCGCACGAAACCGTCGCCGAACAGCGCTTGGAAATAGCGGCGGGCACCTGCCGCCTCGCGCCCGGTCGAGTCGCCCGCGCGGACCTCTCCCGCATAGGATGCAAGCAGCTCTGCCTCCAGGTCATGGCCTGAACCGGCAAGGACATTGGCCTGATTGTCCAGCTTGCACTCGATGATCCTCTTCCATAGCATCTTTCGCGGCCAGGCGCCCCAGGACATCTGCGTAAGGACCCTGCCGTTCGTATCGATCGTTGCTGCCGTTAGCGGCATCAGGATTGATGCCGGCATATGCCGGCTATCGGTGAAAATGACGCTGCAGCCCCTTGCCGCGAGCTCATCGAGCAGGTAGGTCGATATGAACGCGGCCTTTCCGTCGACAACGATGCAGTCGAGCTCGTCGGCACGCAACAGGACGGGTCGGGGGTCGCCGTCACGGTGAACGGCGACCCATCCCGCCTCATAGCGCAGTTTCCGGGCGTTCTCCAAAAAGAGTGTCTTACCCAAGGGTGGATACCCTCTCGTGAAGGCCCGCCGCCGAAATGTCAACGATAGCGAAACCGGCCTTGGGGTCGTTGACGATCTTATCGAAGGTCATCGAGAGCGTACCCGCGAACGCGCTGCCGCCGAGGGGCCTCACGTCGGCGGTGCCCCTGATGCCGGATAGGAGCTCCACGACCTGGACCTCGGACTCCGCTACCGCGCGGACGGTCTTAGCGAGATCGTCCGCTTCCGTATCGGCGAACACCTCCTCCGGCGTCTTCAGGGCACCCAGCTTGAGCACCTTTGAGACGCGGGGGAAGTTTGCCGAGGCGAGCGCGAGAAGGCGTGCCCACAGCCGGCAGAGAACCTTGGCATCGGATTCAAGATCACGCCTGGGGCTCGGCTGCTCGCCGTCGACCATGCGCTCGACGATCTTGAGCAGTCGGGTGTCGGCTGCGTCGAGGGCGAGCTGGCGCACGGGGCCGGCGGTCTTCAGCCCCTTGACCCTGAAGCGCTCCCCGTATGCCTCGTACACTGTCTCCTTGAGGATCCTTTCGCGTACGACGCGGACGAATCTCTCACCGGATTCACGGCACAGCGAGCGCGCATAGAGCTCGGTGAGCGAATCGGTCGCCTTGGATGCGATGGACGTGGGCACGGGGGCGAACCTGAACAGCTTTCCCTTCTTGCCCTCGCCCTCGTAGATCATGAAATAGGCGAACGTCTGGGCTGAGTAGCCGCCGAACAGGGCTGCATCACGGTCGCCCTTCACGGGGATGAGCTTCGTCTTAGAGTCGCGTGGGGAGTAGACGGTCTGCTTCCAGAAGGCCCCGCCCTCCTCGTAGGGGGCAAACGTCACGCGAAGGTTCTTCCAGGAGCAGGCGCGGACGAGCCTCTCTCGCTCGAAATCGGAATCCCACAGCACCTCTGCCGTGTCGTAGTCGACGAGGTTGCGGAAGAACCCGCCGGAGAAGAAATCGAGCTCTGAGTCCGCCCCGCCCCGGCGCTCCTGCGCCTCGATATCGCGCATAATGCGCTCGTAGAAGGCCCTGTTGTTCGACCACATGGGGGCCCTCGTCTCGATGAACCTGCCGGTCGTGAGGGCGATGAGGGCATCGTGGGCGTGGTAGTAGCGATTTGCTTTTCGGCTTCTCGGGATTTCCGCGCGCCTCCTGACCGAGCTGGCGACCCCGGCCTTCACCGGCACGACCTTGACGCCCGTGTAGGTGGCCTCGAGGACCGCGGCGATGAGCTTGCACTCCTGGCTCGTCTCGGTCAGCTGGCGCCCGACGATTGACTTCAGCATTCTCTCGGAGATCTGCGTCCTCATGAGTGCGTTGAGCTTGCGCTCGGTCATGAGGCCCGCGCGGCGCAGGTACATCCAGAAAGGCGCCATCTTCCTCTGCACGTGTTGGGGCACGAGGATCGAGTCCTTCTTATCAAGGCTCTCGGCGTACAGGACCAAAACCTTGTTGTCGAGCGACTCGTCCCTGCGCACCGACCTCGGCAGGATACGGTCGACGCAGTAGTCGACCGACGCGATGCGCGCGATATCGATGGGCTTGCCGGAGTAGAGGCTCTTTCCCGCCTGTCGGAAATAGAGGTACAGGCGCTCGTTGATCTCCTTCTCGTCAAACATCCCCAGCTCGCGCAGGAGCCTGGCGGCATCCAGGTCGCGGCGCGCGTCCTCGTCGAGCGCCTTCAGCGCGGCCTCGATCTCCTGGGCGCGGCTCCGCGATCGCTTGCCCTTCAGCTTGTTCGAGGCGGTCCTCGTGACTTCGACGTAGACCTTTGCCGGGGCGCATCCGGCCACCGAAGCCATATCCTCGATAACCTTCATGGCCTGCGAGACGCCGCGACGAAGCGCGGGGGACCCGGGCAGAGCGTCGATGCCGAGCTCACCGGCCTTCTCCAGCGCGGTGGCGTTGACCTCGTCAATCCTCGCGCGGAAGCCGAGGTCGGTGTCGCTCAGGACCTGCATCAGGTTCATGGACGTGCCGCGGAACCTGCCGTAGGGCGCGCCCTGCTCGAGAACGTCCATGATGCACATGTCGCCGCGTGCGGTATCTACCCACACACCGGTGAGCAGGCGCTCGGAGAGCTGGCCCCAGCCCTTGAGGCGCTTCGCGCAAAAGGCCTCAATAGCGCCCTCGTCAAGGATATCCCCGTATTCCTTGGCGACCTTGCGCTTCAGGATGGAGCGTTCCTCGAACACGGTGTTCCACAGGATGATGTCCTCTGCCATGGACTTCTGGGCGGCCGTCAAGGACTTCACGCCGAGAAGGCCTGAGATCCAGGCCGAGACGGACAGGCGCGACGTCATCCTTTTGGCATCAGACACGCCCTTGACGTGGGGGTGCGCCATTGTGAAGTCGCGCGAGAGGATGTTCGCGATTCGACTGAGGGTCATGACCGAGCCGTCCGATGCGGCCTCGACCACGGCCGCCCTCATCGCCGCATCGAGCGGCAGCCAGTCCTGGCCGTCCTCGGTGTAGCGGATGCCCGCCAGCTCGTTCAGGAACCGGAAGCGCTCGTAGATGAGGGAGTTAGCCGGAAGCACGTCCTCATCTACCAGATAGGTGCACTTGCCCGTCATGCGCCGGATGAATGCCTCTGCGGCCGCATCGGTGTCGATATGCTCCTCGTAGTTCCAGGGTGCGACGAAGGCGCGCTCATGGCCGGGAAGACGGCGCGACCACGCGAACCTCGCCTTGCCGTGGGCGTCCAAGGGCGCGGCCGAGGAGTCCAAAGGACCTACGTAGTAGGGGATCCTCGAGGTAAGCACCTTCAGGATATGGGGGCCTTCGTCCTTGAGCCAGGGATAGAAGTTGCCCTGGGCGTCGATGATGCGGCCCACGACCTCCGCATGGAGCTGGTACGGGATAGCACTGTTGTCCGTGGTGTGGATACGGCGAAGGAACCTGTGCTCTCCGAGAGCGGCGACCATATCCTTGTAGGCCGGGTCCTTTACGGCATCCGTTCCCTTGAAGAGCCTCTCGACCCTCTTCTTGAACTCCTCATAGGGAATCACGTTGAGGTCATATGCCGTATAGCCCATATTCCTCTTGGCGCCGTCGAGCTTCTTCACGAGCACCTTGTCGTACCCCCTGCGGCCGGACCTTTTCGGGCCGCCGAAGAAGTCCCTGTAGAGGGCAAGCCCGTCCTCGTCGGGACCGTCTTCGAAATCAGCATGGACGATGTATTTCAGCGCGAGGTCCTTCAGGGTGCGCAGCTGGCGCCCGTACGCCTCGTACTGGGCCACCTGGTTGTGAGAGAGGTTCTTTGCGGGCGCAAACGAGAGAAGGCCCTGTAGGCGCCATGCGGAGTAGAGGCCCCTCGCGGCCTCGATGGTCGGGGCGAGTCGGTCTGGGCAGTTGGCGAGGAACTCATCGAGCGCATCGGCGTCGGATACGGATATCTTGCCGATCTGCTCGCCCTCGAGTGCGAAGGCGTCCATATTCGCCTTGTAGCCGGCGACGAGGTCGCCCAGAGCCTTTGCCTGCGCGCGGGCGATCTTGGCGTCGACATCGTCGCCTGTCACCGATACGGCGCCGGACACGGCCTTTTGGAGCTCTCGGGCAGTCCAGGAGCCGCCCATACCGGCAAGCGCTCCGCCGTCGAGCTCGATAGCCTCGCCACAGGCCTCCCCCAGGGCATCGAGTTCGCGCACGAGGGCATCGACCTGAGCGGAGGGGTCTGAGTTGGCGGACGTCACGTCGTTGCCCTCCATGAGGAAGTGGCCGCGTCGCACGACGTGGTTGGCGATGGCCCAGAAGATGAGCCTGGGGTCTCGGGGGCCGTCTGATTCCATGAGGTCGACGTCGAGGTGCGCGAGCGTGGGATAGCCGTCGAGAAGCCCCTGCCAGGCGGCAGCGGCGGGGTCTGCCGCGACATCGTCGCGCATGAGTTTGTAGGACATCCTGCGCCTGACGAAGAAATCCGGGTCTGTGGGCGCGATCGCCGGGGCGAACACGCGCTCCATCTCACGCTCCCTGCCGCGGGCGCGCTGAAGCCTGCGCCTCGCCGCGCGCGGCATGCGGGCCTCCGAGGCGTGGAGCGCCTCCTTGAAGCAGCGTGCGCCCATCACGGGCTGGCCCTTGTGGTAGAGGACCTCACCGCACTCGTCGGTGGCCACGAACCCGACGCTCGTGCCGTCGAGGTCGATTCCGGCATACCAGGGACCGTTGATATTTTTAAGTTTCCTAGCCATGAGTTCTCCTGTGTGTTATAAAGGGATTGTGAGTTGCTGCTCGAAACGCAGTACCTAAGTCGAAATACGGCTTAAAAGCCAAAAACTGCCTTTTCAGGCCGCCCCGTATGGGGCTTTTTCTTTATCCCGACATTCCATAGGCATCTAGAGTAGGTGCTCCATGACGGTACCGGTCGAATCGGTGCGGAAGCGTATGCTGCCCACCGTGTTCTCGTGGATCATGGCACCGGTCGCCACATCGACGTAGACGGCATCGCTGAGCCCGCGGGACACTTCCATCTCGGTGGCGCCGGTCTCGGAGTCGATACGGAGCTTTCCCACTTGGTTGCGCACGTGCATCTGGCCCCTGGAGTCCAGGCATCGCTCGACCGTGCCGTTGCCGGCCTCGGTCAGGTTCAGGCTATTGATTTGGAAACTGTTCACAGTTACCCCTCCCCCTCTGCAAGAAGGCATGAGGCCGGGCCTTTCCCGGCATTGGAAGGGTTTTGTATCCATTATAGAGGTCGGGACGGACATGATATCCGTCACCGCCCTCACTTTCGAAATGACCAGAGATCTAATCCCCGGACTTGGAGCCGGGCGAGACGAGTGCGACGGTCGTCCCGTCATCGTGCGCGACTACCCATCCTGCCCCTTGCAAGCGTGAGACTGCCGTGTCGTAGTAACCACTTGGGAGAACGGCTGCCATGATTCCGAGTTCCTCGCAATAGGCAGTCGTGTTCTTGCCAGATAGGGCCGCGGCGGCCGGAGTCAGCACGTCCACGCCGCCGTAGACACCGCAGAGAACCTCGACCCTCGTGTCGAGCGTCGGCCTATAGCCCATGAGCTCGGCCTCGCACCCGGCATCTAGGTCAGTGAGGAGCGGGGAACCGGTGCCGACGCCTTCGCGGTGGATGGCATCGAAAGCTGCGGATTGCGAGACGTATCTGGGGGAATCGGAGCCCAACGCAGTCCCGAGAAGGAATATCGTGTAGATAAGGACGGAACCGGCCATAAATACCGAAACCCGTGCCGCCAGGACATCTTTGAACGGACTTCCCTCATGAGTCTTTCCCATGCCGACAAGCTCGCCGGAGACCAGGACCAGTACCGCAAGATAGAGCAGGAAGTTCCTCCTAGTCATGAGCGACAGGGCCGCGAGCCCCACCGTCATCGCGCACCCGTAGGACAACAGTCTCCGGGTGCCGCCCCTTCTCGCCGTGAGGGCGAGTACGGTGGCGCAGGAGCCGAGCGTAAAGGCCGCTTCGCCGGGGAAGTCTGGGACCATGGGCCGAAGCTCCCATACGCCCGCAAGCATCGGATTCACGCTGCCCACCGTCTGGAACGGCAGCGCGAGCATCGATGCCCCATATGGGTTCAGGGCGCACGCGCATACCGTGAGGGCTGCCGCGAGTGCTACTTGACAGCGCGAACGCGCATCGAGCCTCGCGTCGACAAGTGCCGAGAGCGGCAGCATGAGGGCGCATGGCCATAGGGCCCCGTGGATGTTCGCGATAAGGATGCCGATTGCGGGGAAGGCGGCAAGGATGCGGAAATCGCATGTCCTGAGATAGAATGAGGCAGCGCCCCAGCACAGGGCGATGCAGATGACATCTAGCGCCCTGGGGGTCGAGGCCTCCATCACCGACATCAAGAAGACCGCGGCGCACGCGAGGGTTGTGGTAACCGCACCACTAAGGCCCACCCTTCTCGCCACTGAGAAGATCACAAGCGCACCGGAGATGTCGAGGAGGGCGAACAGGGCGCGAAGGGCGGCCTCCCCCAACAGGTCGTGCACCAGGGCGAGCAGGATGCAGACGGGCCATTGCTGGCAGATATAGGGCAGCTGAGTGTGAAGCGTCAGGGGGTCGGTATCCGGCAGGAGTCCGTTTTCGAGAATCCACCTCCCGACGGCGACCATATAGCGTGCGTCTGGCCCGAACAGCCCCCCGGTCATCGATACGGCCCAGAGGCCGATGATTGCGGCCGAGGCAACCGCAAGATAGGCGCATACCGCCGATGCTCGTTGAGATTCCGATGACATGGATGCTCCGATGCAAATTTCTCCGAAAAAGAAAACCCCGCCCCGGCAGTTGAGTCGGGACGGGGCCAAAGGGGAAGGCGTATTTGCGTTTACGCCGGGTAACCGCTAGTGCCAATCTTGCCTACAACGTTGGTGGCAAGAGTGATGACGTCCCGGAGCTTGCCGGAGTAGGCGGAGAGGACGGTCACGAGGGCGAGGGCGAGCAGGCCGATGAGGATGATCATCTCGGTGGAGATGACGGCGCCGAACTTCTGCTCAGCCGCGCGGCGGACATTGTAGGTCTTGGCCGCGATATACGTGGCCATGGCGTTCATGGTTGCTGAATCCATGATGCGCTCCTTTCGGTTTGGGGGTTCGAGTCTTTGGCCCCCGTCGATACGCTAGGGCGGGCTCCACCCCCCCGAGATAGATTCTGCTCCCCCAAATGTGTCCGTGAAGGACCATTTGGTGCCACAGGGTGACAAATGATGGCACGGGAAAGGGCAGGTAGGCAACAACGTACGTTGCCGTACAAAGATATGTTCGTCTAGCATTGATGCCAACTGTACCCTGGCGGTCTCTAAACTTACGGTTCGGCGCAGCGCCGGGGTCGATGCGTTGATGGCTGTGAGTATTTAAACAAGAGAAAAATGGGGCACGGCAGATACACACTATCGAAACCGCCGATGAGATCGATCTCAGGAACATCCTGAGCCCCCCGCTTGGCGCCTTCTTAAAACGACTTTCCGTGCGGACTCGATTATATGGAGTTCATCGATATGATAAGAGGATACTTCTTTGTCTACCTCGGGATGACCCCGCCGAGCGGCAAGACGCTCAGGGAACTCGGCTTGGAGAGGTGATTTGGATGAACGTGAACGATTTCATGGCAAAGCACGGCATCGCCGATGCGGACCTCGACCGCATGGCCGCGCCCTACGAGGACGGCAGCTTCGAACCCGAGCCCGAAGGAACTGTGTTCAGCGGCTCCCATCTCGATGCCGTTGGCACTCGCCGCGTAACGGTGGTCTATGATGCGAAGGACACGCAGAGAGTTGCGCTGATTGCCCGAAGTAGAGGCGTGAAGCCGTCCGCTGTCTACAGGGACGCGCTCGAGTACTATCTCGCCGCGCAGTCCTAGTCGCCAGCATCTGATCCATGGGTCTTATGGATCGGAAGTATTATTCTGGGCGCTTAGAAAACCTGAATGTATGGAAACGTTCAGGATACAAGCAAAGGGGGCGGGGTACCGTGTGGTGCCCCGCCCCCTTTGCTTCCTGCATCGTGCCGTCGCCCGCTTGTCTACGAGACTGGCGTCTGAGAACCGTTACTCCTCGTACTTGTTTCCCTTCCCGCAGTTGCAGTCCTCGCAGAGCGTCTGCAGGTTGCTCATCACGGACTTTCCCCCGCGCGAGACGGGCTTGATATGGTCGACATGGAGCTTCACGCCATCCTCGCGGCCACGTCCGCACTTGACACACCTGAAGTCATCCCGGCGCAGCACGTCATAGCGCATCGCGCGCGTGACCTTCGCGTGTTCCTCGTCGTTGGCCATACGACGGTCCTGATACTCAAGGCGGCGTTTCTCCCGCTCTTTCTTCTTCTTGGACTTGCGATGCTCTTTTATTAGCATCGTCAAGATTGTCTCTGCCGCCCAAAGCACGATGGTGATCTGAATAAGAGGCATGAGAGACTGGAATACCTGGGTGTAGACATCGGATGTATCCATGGCGTTCCCCTCCATTGAAATAGATGCTTCAAGCACAAAGTCCCGCAAATGCCGTCGCCCGTCCACTTGGTGCCACGGGGTGACACCCACCCTGAACACTTGTTCATAGCCGCCCACACGCCTGCCCTCCAAACGATGATTGGATCATCGAGAGACTGGACGGAGGAAGAGTTATGGCCGAGTTGCATAATCTGGATATGCTTCCCGATTGGCTGAGGGACATGGATGTCGGCGCGTCGGTGAGGCCCGGTGCGGATGGGAGCGCCCATCCCTGCCTCACATGGTGCGGCAGCTTCACGGTCCACGGCCTGGGATTCCACGCGACGAGAGGGACGACGACCGATTTCGCCATGGCCTGGCCTTTCGGAAACGGCGGCTGGCAGGTCCTGCAGGACGCCTATGACATCTACGACCCGATAGCCGGGCAGGACGGCTATATCGAGCCCGGGGACCTCATCGACATCCTGAATGAGAACGGCTACAGCTCCCTCAGCTCTTTTGCCGCAGTAGAGGGTAAATGGTGGCGCGAGGGCCTGACGTGCGCCGTCGCGGCCAAGTGGTGCAGGGAACGCTATTCGGTCCCCCTGACCTTTGCCGACGGGCACGCGGCGCTGTCGCTCCTCGTCTCCTGCGCCTCCGCGTTCTATCCGGATGCGGACAGGGCGCTGCTTGGCACAACGATTGCGCGGGAGATGGCCTGCCAGGAGAAAGACTACAGCATGGCCGCCTACGGCACCTCGCGGGAGCTCAAGGACACGCAGATCCGCTCGGGCGACGTGGTTCCGCAGAATTCGGTTGGCCATGCTATAGGCATGGCGCCAGTGGGCGGCATGAGACCCCTACAAGACCTGGAAACGAAGGGCCGCGGGCCCAAGTTCGGCCATTGATGACAGAAAGGACTGATGGCAATGTATGAGAGGGTATGGGAAGGCTCGGCACCCGGGTTGGACGGGGCCGAATGGGACCTTTTCCTTGACTTTAACCAGGATACGGGACTGTTCCGGGTTGGCGGCTCGTTGGACGGAGAGCATAGCGAGATGTGGGAATGCGCCGACCCGGTAGTATCCAGACTCATGGCAAGATCTGCAACTGACCGACCCAGCGATCCCGATATCATGGCGCTCATCCCTCCCGCTCCCCTGAAGATGCAGGGCAGGTTCGCCCCCTTCTCCTCCCCTGACCAGATCGTCGCGGGCACATGGCGCACCCCACGGGATTGGCCGGAGGCGAGAAAGGATGAAGCGGTCAAGGAACTCAGAACGAGAAGATTCGACATTGTGAGATTGCCCAATGAGCCAGACCCCGACCGACTGGTTATCAAGGAGTGCTCGAGGCTCCTGAACGGCATGTACGGAGATCCGACCCGCTGGCCGCGACGCGCTGTCGACGTCGCGCTCGGCTATCCGCGCGGCACCAGGCCCGGAAGTAAATATAATGACCCGGGCCTTTGGGGCATCACACTTCCACCGGAGTTCACTGCTGCCGTCGTGGGCTTCGGAAGCGCGTTGAAGGGCAAGGCCTTGGACTATCAGGATGCGGTATACGCCCTCTACGAGAAAGCTAAGTCCAACGGCCTGTATATAGAGAAGGACTGGAAGGACCACTTCGGCGTCATGCCCAGTGTGGACGCGACTCGGTTTGTCAGGGAACTATCCGAAGGCGACACCGTTACCCTATCGCTTGCCGCCAGCTTCAGTCAATTCGGTAATTGTATCGTTGAGCTGGGAGATGTCCGGGTCGATCTTAAATCCGCCAACTGGTATAGAGATAAGTTTAAAAGTTGTGAATTCTCTCACGGACCCCTAAATGTGCAGAATCTTGGAAAACTTCCCCTCCAAGAATTCAGTGACTATCTCAGAAATTGCAATAATGGTCGCCTATATACGCGCTGGGCCGGCGCCTTCCTCGATGGCGAATATGGGATGGACCTCGAGGGTAAGGCTGACCGTGTTCTTATCTCGGCGATGGCATTCGATGAGTGGGACAGTCATGACGATTACGGCCTTCACCATAAGGCGCTTGCATGGGAGGTTATCTCCTGGTCCAAATCGGAAGGAGCCTACCACGTTGAGACGTGGCAGGCTCCAAAGTACCTCGATGGAAGCCACAAGAGCTCCGAGCAATCCTGGAAGGAATATGACAGAACCTTCGATTCGTTCCCGTCGGAAAAAATGCCGGATATGCGCAACATGCCCATGACGATGAGCGGCGAGCCGGAGGCGCTCGTCAACGCCCGCTACGCGTGCGACCCGGACCGGCTGCTCAAGGAACGCGCCTACAAGGGTGCCCGAGATAAGGTCGTGCCCGGCACGAAGTCGCTCAAGGAGAACCTGGCGAAACTCGATACGAAGATAAATGTAGATCGAAAGCAAGGCACTGGGAGCCATGGTCAACATGTATGAGAAGGTGTGGAGCGGGAAGGTCGAGGGCTGCGAGATCTCCCTCGGCTTCAACGAGAAGGACGGCCTGTTCAGATATACCGCGAAAAAGGACGGCATAGTGTTGAGAGACCGCCACTGTGCCGATCCGATGGATGCCGGCCTTATGGACGGCCCCGGCGTCAAATGGGATGGCAAGACACCCCTTGTCCCCAGCGCCTCAGAGATCAAATTCGAAGGTCGTTTCGCACCCTTCCACACCCTCGAGGATATCGTAGGTGGCACCTGGCTCTCCCCTGCCGACTGGCCGGGTTACCGAAAGGCGATGGCAGTCGATGAGCTGACGAGCCGCATGGGCCGAATCGCAAGGAGCTATGCGGGCGACCGCGAGCCGGACGAAGCGTACATGAACTTCGGCCTCATCGATTGCTCGAAGCGTCTGAACGCCTTGTACGGAGGGCCCGACAACTGGCCGAATCGTGCATTTGAGGCCCTATTCACTGCCACCGGGTACAAGGAGCTCGCGCTCGGTAAGAGCTTCGCCTACAGCGATCCGTACCTGCTTGCAGACTCGCATGGGATGCCCGGGCAGGTCGTCGATCAAATCCGCATGGCGGCGGCGAACAGAGGGCAGAAACCGCTCCCATATCGAGATGCCGTGGTCAGCCTATGCAGGCAATCGCGCTTGGAAAACGGGGGTAGCGCCGACTCGTTTACCGTCCTGCCCTTTGTGAGCGTAGGCGAGTTCGTAGACGAGATCCGCAAGTCGGACAGTATTCATGTCGACCTATATGCTGACTTCAACGGCGACAAAGTACCGATGGCTCATTTGGGCAAAACGGCGATCATCCTCAATGAGATGGATGCTGAGAAGATAAGGCTGAACATTGACAGGGCTCACGAAAATCATAGTTACTACTGGTCGATAAGGGGGAAGGGCGCCTCCTCCAAGCTGGACTTCTCATCCCGTGCGTTTGAATTGACCGAGCTTGCCGCCGCCATCAAATCATGTGCAGACTGGAGCCTTTTCTTTAACCAGCGGATTGAATATCCATCTCTCGGTTATGATCTCGACGCGAACGGCAACTCCAATCGCATCCTTCTGGCGTGCGGTATGAGTGAATGGCGTTCGGACGACGCCCAGGAGTGGATTGCCGTTTCGCGCTCGAAATCAGATCGTCTTTACCATATCGAGCGTATCGACGCATGGGAATCCTACGAAGGGCCCGAATTCGAGGTCACGGAGACGATAGCAACGAAAACCTACCCGAGCGATCTCATCGACCAGACTGCGGCCGACCATAACGGGTTCAGGGAGACAGATGGCGTGCCGCCGTTCATCAACGTCCGTTACGCCGCCCAACTCGAGCATTTACGCGAAGTCTACCCCCTAAAGCAGAAGGCTCCGGAGAATACGCCTGGCACTGCGGCATTGAAGGACGGACTTGCGAAGATCGAGAAGAAGGCTGAACCCAAAAAGACACCAAGCCACAACAAGCGACCGGGTTATTTCACTTATTAAATCAGACTCAAGAAGAGGGCCCCATGAGGGCCCTCTTGCTAGTTCTTAGTCGATGAGACGCCGTCGTAGTCGGCTCGCTCCACCCTCATGTATACGCAGGTGTCGCGTGTCGGCGTGACCTTCGTCATCTGGGAATCGGAATCCTGTGAGGCAAGCCATGCTACGGCGCGAAAGCCCGCCCAGGTTCCGTCCCCCATGCGGGCGTACACTCTGCCCATGGGCCTTGCGAGCGTGACCGACTCACCGAGATAAAGCGCCTTGTGGGCGGGTCCATCATCCCCGATCGCGGGAAGCCCGATACCGTTGAGGCTATGCTTCTCGTCTGACAGCCCGAAATCCGGCAGGGTCCATGACTCGGCAAGCGGGGCGATCGACTCGGGCGAGGTCCTGAGTACAAGTTCCGTGGTATCCACGGAGTCGTCGGTGAAGGCGCACCTGAGTGTAAGGCGGTTGCGGGCGTAGAGTTTAAGGGTCCGTCCCGCCACGACCTTGAGGTCGCAAGCCGGATTCGTCAGCTCCGGGTCGGTAAACCAGGCAGTAAGTCCGCTGCCGCCGTCCTCATCAAAGCGCTCATTGAGATTGCAGGCTGCTTTCTGCGCGGCCTTGGCCGCCTGCTCGGGGATGGCATACGGGCCGGCCGTAACGTTGGCCTCTGCCATGACGAGATGCTTTTCGTCGATGCCATCCGCATAGAACTCGACGGTTCCGCATGACACGCGGGCCCAGATAAAGATGGGGTGGGACTTCACCGTCATGGTTCCCAAGACGGTATCAAAGACCTTCGATTCAAACCAGTAGTCATCGCCTTTCCTGGACCCAGGATAGGCTTCCAGAAGCGCTCTCGTCGCGTCCTTCACTACGTCACAGCCAGGAGTAATCTTCGTGCCTTTCTGAAGAGCGACCTGGAAGACCTCTTTAGGGGAATAGGCTGGGTCCTCCGCTGCGGCATATTCATCATAGACAACGAAGTGAACGGGGGTTTCCTCCTGCTTCCAGAGTGAATAGAAAGCGGCAGAGAGGCATCCTCCATAGACGTAGTTTTTTCCCGCAAAGGCGGAGTGGTCCTCTCTTCGGGTATTGCCTAGCCTTAATTTCATCGTCTTGCCTGAATAGGGAAAGGTGACTCCACAATACTTATTTACCCAGCTCTTTTCAGGATCTGTGAGGGTTGTGGTTATGGCCATAAAGGCGTCGACACGAATTGAGATATCACCAAACGACATGCGCACGACTGTCGGAACGCCCATTCTATCTCGATAATCAGGCAAAATATAGGCATGGCCTCCCCACCCGCTTGCCTCTATGGGTAGGGCGAATTCAAAATTACCGCCACTGGAGTTTGTAAGGCTATCTACCGTCCAATAGCAAAGGTCTATGTTGATGGGGGTTCTAGTCGGATCATCAGAGTAGAAAAACTCGACAGACTGGGTTACGCTCCAGCACCCCAAAAGCCACATGGCACCAGGGTCTGCTTGTGAAAAGTATTCTGGAACATACAGGAGCATGGTGTCCTTGTACTCCCCCGAGGGCGCGCGTAGAAAGTCAGAGAAAGTGGATCGAACGCCAATCGGTCTACCATAGTAGGTCCCTACAGTGGGATAAATTGCCATGACCACCGAGGACTCACTGGGGATGAAATATTTTCTCGAGTAGAAACGCTCCCATTTTTCGGACGATTTATCAAATTCATACCCATAGGGACCGATATCGCGAACGCCGCTATAAGTCGCACCTCCCGAGCACGTGATTTCCGGGCAACCATTCTCTAGATTGATATCCGTAAGGAGCGCAGAAAAGGAAGTCGATTCCGTTCCAGCCTCAAACGTTTCAGGTGCGTCGGGGATTTCCTCGAGATAGAATCTTTGCGCTGGGGTCCCATTGCTGGCATAGAGCTGAATATTCGTTTCGCTTGCGCATGTACCACCAGCCACATCAATGGCAAATGCGGTGTTTCCGCACGAAACGAATGAAATGGTCCCGTCTCCATTTTCACGAACGAAGAACCGCTGTGCGGCGGTTCCGTTGTACTCATACAGTTGGATATTAGTTCCGGAGGAAAAGGAGCCTCCTGCGACATCGAGAGAATAATACTCGCCGCGGATGCTGTTTTCCGTGGCAGGTGTTCTGCCAATAGTTCCGATCGAATAGCTCCCGTCGGAAAACTTTTTAAAGTGGAACATCTGCGCGCCATTATGGACGCCTGCATCGGTTTGATGGTACAGATGGATATTTCTGCCATTCTCCATGAGGCAGCTGTAGACATCGAGAACGAATGGGTTTTCAGGCGTTGAAAGCGCCGATTGGATGCGATACATCTTTCCAATATCGATTTTAGTTGCGGCCCTCGTCATTGCCACCTGATTTACCGCTAAGTCGGCGATGCCCAGTCCGGTCGCCGTCATTGCTGCGGCTAGCAGGGCGCGACGGCCAAATACGGCACCACCTGGGACGTTCTTTAATTCACTTACACCCATCTATGCGCACCTCCCACAAGGGACGCGCGCGGGCTCGGGACGGAAGCCGCACCTCCGTCCCTGATGATATTTACCTCTTTGAACTCGTGACGCCGTCTGACTGCGCCACGGACCACTTGACATAGAGCATGGTGTCCCGTTTCGCCTTGACAGACTCTGTCGAGGAACCCCCCCGCCGAGGTCATCCAGCACTCGGCGACATAGCGCCGCCAGGTGCCGTCTGGCCGCTTCGAGTAGACGCTGCGGGGCCTTGCGGGCGCCACGCGTTCACCCCAGTACACCGCCTTGTGGCCGACCCCGTCATCGCCTATCGCCGGTAGCGTTAGGCCATCGAGGGCGTGCGTCTCCGCGCTTCTTGCGAAATCTAGCAACTCAAGGGCGCCCGCGACCTCAGGCGCGCTGTCGCTCGCGCCCTCACGGAACAACATGCCCTCTTCAGGGCGAAGGGAACCCTCGGCATAGTCGATACGGACCGTGCAGCGGTTTCGGCCGTAGAGATGGAGCTCGTCGCCCGTCGATAGCTCGGAGCCGCCATAGGGGGCGGTCAGGCCTTTATCCGTGAACCAGCCCGTGAACCCTGTGCCCGGGTCCTCATCAAAATGGTCGTTGAGGTTGCAGTGGGTTTTAATAGCGGCAGACGTAGCGTCGTCGCTTGCCGTATGGGGTCCGGCCTGAGCCGTCTCGGTGAACACAACGGACTCATCGCCGATGCCGTCGGCATGGTATACGACCTTGATGCCGCCGACATGAACGGGTCCGGCAGATACCGAGCCGTGAAAACGGTGAACGAGCGGCGAATCGAAGTCGATACCGCTCCGCAATTCCGTGGGGAACACCTGCTGTACGACACAGGAAAGATAGCGCCCCGAAAGCGAATCGAGCTCCTGGTCGGATAGGGTGAGCTCCCTCGAGCCTTTCGAGAACTCGCGCAGTACCGTCGCGCCCTTCGGTTTCGGAATCAGATCGACCTGGACGCAGCGCAGCTCGTTGACGCCCCTTAGATCGCCGAAGCCGTTAACGCTCGTGAAATCGAGATCGTGCCCGGAGACATATCCCCCGGTCCATGACAAATTTGAGTTGAACGCCCTGACCTCAAGGTCGAAATGTTGGGATACCTCGCCGGCAAGCCATACCTTGATGGCGCTCCAGCGCAAGGACTTGCCGCCCTTACCGATTCGGGCGCCATCTGCGGCGACATCGCTCCATTCACCGCCCTTTGCAAGCATGCTGTAGCATATCGAGCCTTGCCAGGGGGAGTCGTCTAGGCGAAGCGAGATCGCCTCTATGCACATTTTGGCCGACATATTCATGCCCACATGCCGATAGGCGGGGCAGTCGGGCATATCGCCGAAGTTCGACAGGTGACAAGACCCGATGATGGACGCACCGGAGCAGTCAAGCGGAACGTCATCTGTGTCGGCATAATACCAGCGGTACATAAAGTCGGATACGGCGGTTCCGCCATTGTTACCCTTGACGTCCGGCCAGTTATGGCACGGCGTACATGAGAGGAGCGGATCCGAACACGTCACCGTCTGGCCGGCCCCGATCTCCTTTGACCCGTCATTCAGGCTCAGCGAACCCGTGAACGGGACCTCTTCGATGACCCAGGCCGAGGCTCGGTCTCCCGCCACGCCTCCCTTGTAGCCATTATGGAAGAGGTTCAATTTATGGGGCCTTGTTTGTGTTGCGTTCGGCCTGTTCACGCATAGCCCCGATGCGTCGCTGATAATCGCGACCGCGCCATCTTCGAATAGGGGCGTTCCTTCGGAAAACGCCTTTGTAACCCACCAGGCGCTCGCCCTCGAAGCGACTCCGGCCCTATGGATCTCGAACGGCTGCTTGTTCGCGACGTGGTTGAATTCATTTCCGTCCCAAGGGCCTCCCCCTAGGGCATTGACGGCACAGGACGCGTCGGCCACATGGGCCGGTCGGAACGTCGTGAGAAACCCGGGGACGGGTCCCCAGTCGTCGAAATAGGAATCGTCGCGAACTTTCGAGAACTCGGTCAAGAAGAGCTGATTGTAATTGCCTTTGAATATCTGCTGGAATAGATCCGTGCAATCTTTAATTGAGGCATTTCCGACATCCCAGTTCAGGGAGTCGTCGTCTGCCGCATGGACGCGACAGACGATGCCCTGGATGTCCTCGCTGGTTAGGTACGTTTGCTCCACGGTAGAGGTCAGCCAGCCGGTTTGAGAGTGCAGGGCGTCGACCGTCTCGTTGTGCGAAACCCCCTCGACGTAGATATTGAAGATGTTGAGGTCCGCGCACCATCTATGGGATACGTCCTTGGAAGTCCTCCTGTACCATTTTCCCATGTCATGGTATTGATAGTGCTTCCAGCCGGTATCGTGCCGACCGGTGCCGACCCCGAGTTCCTCGTTTGTTAAATTGCCGTCGAAGGTGACGATATTGTTTTCCTGGTCGTCTTCCTTGATTGCGCCGAGATTGTCATGATGTTCCTTGAACCATATGCGCTTTCCATCGGGGTTGTAGTTAGTGTCTCCGCAGGCAGTCAGCGGATAGAAGGATAGGTGGAACCATAGCTCGTTCTCATAGTCGCACTCGACCTGGAAATTCAAGGCGTATCGCAGGATCTGGACGTAGGCGTAACGGAAGGCATACCATTCAGTCCAGTCATTCGCCCAGCCCATGCACTGATTTGCGGGATTCGACCTTCCTCTGCAGCAGTTGATCTTTCCGTTGATCATCCCGTACATGTCCCAGGCTCCCTGGTTGATACGGGCGTTCTGGCCCCAGTAGTCCCATCCGAGCGCGTCATTGGCGCCCAACAATCCTAACCCGGCCGCAACTGCCAGGGCGGCGAACAGGCCCCGCCTGCTAAGCGGGGTTTCAATTAAGGACTCGCCGGCCGGTTTCTCACTATTGTTTTTGTCAGACCTCATCTACGCGCACCTCCTACAAGGGACGCGCGCGGGCTCGAGACGGAGGCCGCACCCCCGTCCCGGATGATATTTACCTCTTTGCGCTGGCGACGCCGTCCGACTCCGCAAACGCCCATACGGCATATACGGTCGTGTCGCGTTCCATCTTGATTGTCGTGAGAGGCGACCCCCCCCGCCTTATCGGACATGTAGCCCTTGAAGACGAGACGTCGCCACGTTCCGTCCTCCAGCTTAGTGAAAACGTCAGCCGATCCGGCGAGCGTTACTGACTCGCCGCGGTAGAAGGCCGCGTGCGCCACCCCGTCATCGCCGATGGCGGGCAGGTCGATCTTGTCGAGCCGGTGTTTCTCATTACGTCCGGTAAAGTCGACCAGGCCAAGCGCACCGTCAATGACCTCGGCCCTATCGCTCGGCTTCTTCCTGAAGACGGTTCCGGCGTCGGGCTCGACCGATCCTTTCGCATATTCGATGCGCAAAGTGCAGCGGTTGCGCCCATACAGCTTCAATGCGCCCTTCTCGGGGATCTCAAGGGAGGCAGCTGGATTGACTAAAGCGGCATCCTTGAACCATCCAGTGAAACCTGAGGCGGCATCCTCCCCGAAATGGGCATCGAGATTGCATGGCTTCTTCCCAGCCGCCTCGAGTGCCGCATCTACAGGCGCGTAGGTGTCACCTGAATGGACATTGGAATCACGATATACAAGGTGAGCCTCATCGATACCGTCTGCATAGTACTCGACGCAGGCAGACTCGATGCGACAGGGTTTAGAGACGACTGTACCGCGGTACCGGTCGGTCCAAATGCGATCGGTGTTTTTTGAAGGCAAACGTAGTCCCAACATGGCGGCGACATATAGGTAGCCAGATCCGAAATCGTCGGTGATCGTAAGGCTTTCATCGGTACTGAATTCTCGGACGACACGAGCGCCAGTCGGCTTGCGAATAAGGTGAACGTTCAAACCCGAAATCTTCGTATTGGAGCTTCCATCGGGTTCAAGTCCACATGCTGGAGCCGTCTCAAGCGTCAGCGGTTTGTCTTTTGAGTTGTAGACATAGATAGGATCGCTCCAGGTGCACGAGCCGTTGAGGAGCTTAGTCCTTACGACAAGGTCATACCTATCGGCAATATCTCCGGTAAGCCATACCTTTACTCGACCCATAGCCTCGGTGTCATGGGCTCCATTTGCGCAGACCTTACTTCCGTCTGCTCCCTCATCCCATGCATCGCCATACCATCGCTGCGCGGCATAATGAATCGATCCGCTGTAATTCGAATCCTGAAGTCTCATTTCAAGGCTGAAAATAGGCTGTCCGCCATGTGGCCATCCGATATGGCGATGTGAGTATGCCTCAGTCTGTTGGTTACCATTTGCCCATGAACCGACTCGGCATGATGCCATGATTACCGCGTTGTCTTCGGCAATTTCTTCTGCCCTGTCGCTAATGTATAGGCGGAATATTGGATAGACAGGAAGAACGTTTTCATTCTTGGTGCCAAGCACCCAGCTGGCAGGGCGAATGCGCCTCGTCTCATCCTTGAATTTATTGTGCCAGCCGAGGATCTTTAGAGAATCGCCAAGCTTTGCCTCATCTGAGGACAAACCAACCTCGCCGTGGCAGGCGACCTCCTCAATCATCCATTGCGCATTTACCTGTTTCGCCCAGGCGCCAGGACAGGCAGGACTAGAAACTGCCACCCAATCGGTACTATCCTTCGTAATCCCCCATGTGTCGAGTCGTTGGCCGTCCGCGTCCGAGGTGATGAACCAGCATTTGTGATCCGTTTCGTTCGTAACGGTCGGCTCATGATGAACCCACCACGAGTTTGTGAGGTTGGTTGACTCGGAGTTGCGCCAGATTTCCGCATGTCCCCTATCCATAGTCGGAGACGTATGCCCTCTGTTGTCGAGGCCGTGGTCGAGATTCGGTCCGACCATGTTTGCTATACAGAAGGTAAAGCATCCGAGGCCGTCAGATTTATTTGGCCAGAACATCCAATTCTGGTTGACGCCGTCATAATCATGCCAAAGGCATGTTCCGCGCCCGTTTTCGTATCGGGCCACGGGAATATCGTTCTCATAGCCGCCCTGTATGAGATCGAGCCTCAGATTTGGCGCCGTGACTGGGATGACCTTGAAAATGCCGCCCATAAGCGTCAGGTCATTTTCGATATAGATTCTTTCGACGTTGATGGCCATGTCGTTATCGGGGGCATAACGGCGAAACTTGATGTCGTCTGGGTTTTTATTTGCCGGAACTCCGTTCACCCAGACATTCCAGATATCCATGCGAGCTTTGACTCTCTCATTATGGGGTTTCGCCTGGCGACGAACGAAGGTATCGCACCCGGGCCCCTCATAGAACCCGTTGGCGAGCCAGCCGGTGCTCCAACCGCTATTAATCAAGTTTCCCTGAAACGTTCCGACCGGATTGTCGTTGAGGAATACGTAGCTTCGGTTGTCATCGCCATCCTCGGAACCAAACCAGAGGGGACGGCCATTCTGGTTAAGCGAGGCGCAGTAATAGAACGGACGAAACACGATATGGTCATATAGCTCGTCAGACCAGTCACACTCCACCACGCAAGCGAACTCTACAATTAATTTCTGGCTGCCGTTTGCGGTGGCGTTCCATGCGCCATTGTTGGTGGACTTGCCGAAATAGTAATCGTTGACCCCGCGTTGGAGATGGGGATGCGTGATCTCGCCCGAGATGTAGCCGTTCACCCATTTGTTGCCTATCCACTGGCCGCGCCCGAAATTCTGCGCGGCAAGGGCATATGCCTGGGTGCTCGATAGGATGCCAAGCCCGGCTGCAACCGCGAGGGCCGCGAAGAGGCCGCGGCGCGAAATGGGCGCGGAGATGCCGGTGTCGGATCCGTCGCCATGGGGTCGGCCTTCATTTCCTGTCGCCTTGCTCGCTTCAAAGTGGGCGATCTCCTTTTTATTTCGGGAGCCCATATCAGTATCCCCTCGACTTGATGGCAGACAGGCCGCAGCACAAGGCCACCGCCAGATAGACGGCAGCCTGGTACAAATCCAGCCTCATGGATGCAAGCACGCATGCCGCGAGCCCGAACAAGGATGTAAGTGCGTAAAAGCGCCAGTCGTCGACCTTTCGCGCTATAAGGGCGAAGGTGAATATGGCGACGGGGATCCAGATGGTCTCAACAGACCCTCGCGTCAGGTAGAACAGGGCAGCCCGCTTGCCCATCACGGGCATGATGTTGACGATGATGGAATAGGCCGAGTATGCGCAGGCGGGCAGGAGGGTCGCGGAAGACACCGCCGCCGAGAGTGAGAGCTCATCCTCATCGGGCCCCATAAGTGAAAGGTTATCCAGCACTCGATATCCTCCAAGGAACTACGTTTGCCGTCAGTTGGTCGGGGCCTTGTGGCGACCAGCCCGCCACTGGCCCATGGTCGCCCATGGGCATTCGGCCCCATCAATAGCGTAAGACGACAATCCGCTCAGTGCCGGCCGGTTTGGTGCCATTGGGTGACAGGCCGAGCGTGAATGGAAGCTATCCTGGGGTAGAATGTCCCTAGAAATCGGCACGTCTATCGGAGTATTCGGATATATGTTTAACAAATTATTCAATTTGCTTGCTGGGACCAAAAGGGGAAAGAACCCCGCCGATAGCTCGCGTACAGATATGCCCCTGAGCCGGGAATTACAGCGGCAATTTGTCCGCAGCTATATCGAACAGACCGCCTCCGAGCGCGAAGGCGGCATCCCGAATGGCGTGTACGAGACTTCTATCGTCTCTTTCGTGTTCAACCATGAAAGGATTGAGGGCAGCTCCCTCACTGAATGGCAGACAAGGACGGTTTTCGAAACCAGGGATACCGTTCTCGCGGACTCAACAACCCCCGGAAACGTCCGCGAGACGGCAAACCATACGAAAATGTTCGATTTCCTTTTCGATTCGCTGGACAGGGAGCTGACCCCCGAATTCATCAAGGAGATCCATCTGCAACTCATGGCAGGGGTAATGGACGTGCCCGGCCAGTGGAAGATTCTGGGCAACGGCGTGGGAAGCGTCATCACGGCACGCCCAGAGGAGGTTCCCTCGCTAATCGACCGCCTGGTCACGGAATACAACAAATACGAGCCGTCCCTGGAGAACATCGTCAGGTTCCACGTTCGATTCGAGACGATCCACCCCTTCCCGGACGGTAACGGAAGGGTCGGAAGGGCCATCGCCTTTCGTGAATGCCTGCGAGCCGGACTCATTCCCTTTATCGTGACGGACGCCTCGAAGGAAACCTATTACGCCTCCCTAGATGAGTTCAGGGCGGGGACTACAACACCACTTATTTCCTATGCCGAGGCAATGCAGGTCGATTTCGTTTCCACGATAGCGCCCATGCTCGCCGACCGCTCTCTGTCCGACAGCCTACTTGGGAAATTGGGCATAGAGAGGCCGAACTTCAAGGATGACGCCGGCTTTGTCGGCCCTTCCACAAAATCGTTGAAATCCAGCCTCGAATCAGTCGAAAACTCTGGATCCGAGATCAAGTCCGATCATAAGACGCATCGCACTCGTCGGATTTAGCCCCAAACAATGATAGGACCGTTCTTCCCGAACGGTCCCAAACCCGGCTTCAGGGCACGGTGTCGTGGCATTTCAGCGATGAGAGCACTGCGCCCTTTATTACTCAATGCTCAGATTCTCAGAAACGGTTTTTGGCCTGCAACCGGCTTTAACAATCGACGAAACGAACGGGGACGTCCATGGGCAACGGCCCGCGGGTCGTGACCTTAATCGTTCCGAAGCTCGAATTCAGAACCTTTCGATGGGCGATATCGGCGGGCATGCGAAAATAGTCCTCATTGTCGATATGTACGGTGCAGGTGGGCCACCCTCCGCATGTGACGACAACCAGCTCCCCCACCTCGGTAACGCTCTCGAGAAACTCACGGACCGTCATGCTGCGGCCCGATGAGTTAGCGCCCATGCCGAAATTGAATTCATTCATTTATTTGCCTCCGGTAGCTCGTTGACGAGGGCGCGTTCGCGCCATTGTTCCGTAGTCGTCAGATGGCCGGCCGGATGGCTATTTCTAATAGTTTACTACGGGCAGGTTTGCTGGGGCTCGGAAATGCCTGAACACTTGTTCCGAGTCCAAATCCAGGCGAGCGCTCCCGTTAGTGTGGAAACGATAGGTCTGTTCCGCACCGCACGCGCAAACTGTCACCCTGTGGCACCAAATCGGTGCTCATGGCGCCGATGCCGGCGGTACGTTAGACCATGGGGACGCATGCCCGTAAACGCAGCTAGAAATCCGCGTCCCCTCTCCGGTAACCGAGAGAATGGAGCAGTCATGCGACCTGGAGGAAAGATGAAGGAGTGCGCCGGCAAGCTCTTCGGCCGCATCGGCGCCCGTCTCAAGAAAGGCGCGGTCATCGGTACGGGCGCGGTGCTCATCGCGAGCCAGGTGCTCTCCGTCGTTCCGGCGCCGACCGCGGCATATGCCGCATCTTCCGAGACGATCACTCGCGGCGAGCGCGTGAACTACGGCGGCTACTACATGTACAATTCGACGACCTCCGAGGGTACGCCCGCGATCTGTCTCGACCCGGCGAAGCGTCACCCGCTCGATGCCATGACGGCCACCGCACAGCTGCCCATTGAAACCGACTGGACCAAATGCTACACGGGAGGCGGCGGTGATCAGACCCGGATAGACCACACCGACGGGATGGCGAGGGTCCTCTACTACGGTCCCACGGGTCCTGGTTTCGAGGAGGCGAAGGCAAAGGGCCTGTGGAACTTCAACTGGTACGACGGCACACCCCTGGACTACAACAAGATGCCCGCTATCCAGCACATCGCCCTCTCGGCCCTCTCGAAGAGCTCCAGCCAGTACGGTATGCAGGGCACGACGGCCGCGTTCCGCAACTGGTGCTATAAGACCATCCTCTACTACAACGGCAATATCAACGCGGGCACATTCCTTGCAAATCTGGACAAGAATCTGCCGGGACCCGCACCCCAGTCCTTCAAGAACTCAATCTACTTGATCAACTACGGCACCGGCACCCAGTGCCTCATCACCTTCCACAACAAGGGCAAGATGAAGCTCAAGAAGAGGAGCTCGAACCCCGGCATTTCCGACAACAACCCCTGCTACTCGCTCGAGGGCGCGACCTACGGCGTCTACTCCGATTCGGGCTGCACCCAGCAGGTGGGCACCCTCACATGCAACGCCTCCGGCGACTCCAACGTGATCGATATCGCCCCTGGCACCTACTATGTCAAGGAGACCAAGGCCGGCAAGTCCTATGCGCTCGATGAGGGGGTACACAAGGTGAACGTGTCCGGCGGCCAGACGGCGACCGTGAACGTCACCGACGCCCCCCAGAACGACCCTGCCGACATGCTTGTCGCCAAGGTCGATTCCGAGACGGGCAAGGCCTCCCCGCTCGGTGCCGGCACGCTCTCGGGCGCGGAGTTCACCGTCAAGTACTACGACGGCTTCTACACCCAGGACAACCTGCCCGAGAATGCCACGAGGACCTGGATTCTGAAAACGGATGCAAAGGGACGCACGTCTCTGCTAGGTGCACAAAATAAGCCAGATACGTATTTTGTTTCCGGCGATAGCCTATATTTGAGCACTGATGGTTATGCAACCCTTCCCATCGGTACAATCTCCGTTCAGGAAACCAAAGCTCCTCAGGGCTACCTCCTAAGCGATTCGTCTGTACGCATTCAACAGATCACATCTAACACTACGACAGAGCGTGTAACGACCTTCGTTGAGCCCAGCGAGGATGCCCCCACTGTGCGCGAGCAGGTGAAGCGCGGGGATATCGCCTTCAACAAGGTCCACGGCGAGGATATGACCGGCCTCGCGAACGTCCCGTTCAAGATCACCTCCAAGACCACGGGCGAGAGCCACATCGCCATCACCGATGCGAACGGTATCCTGACGACCAAGTCCTCGGCCTGCCCGCATACCCAGAACACTAACGGAAATGACGCAGCACTCAACGCCGACGGCACCCTCGATGAGTCGAAGCTCTCCATCGACAACGGCCTGTGGTTCTCCGGATCGAAGGGTGCGCAGACGACGGCTGACGACTCCAAGGGCGCGCTTCCGTATGACACATACACCTTCGAGGAGCTCCGCTGCGCCTCAAACGACAGCCTCAACCTCGTCAAGTTTGAAGTGACCGTGAGCCGCGACGCCTACACTATCGACCGCGGCACCGTGGACGACAACCCCATCGAGATCGGCACGACCGCGACTGACGCCGCAGACGGGGACCATAAGCTCCTGGCATCGAACCAGGCCGAGATCGTCGACACGGTTACCTACAAGGGCCTCAAGAAGGACCTGGAGTATGAGCTCTCCGGCACCCTCATGGACGCCGAGACCGGAGAGGCGCTGAAGGACGTCGCCGGCAAGGAGGTCACCGCCACGGCCAAGTTCACGCCCAAGGCATCCAGCGGCAAGCAGAAGGTCAAGTTCAAGTTCGATGCCACGCTTCTCGGTGGCCATAAGGCGGTCGTGTTCGAGCGCCTCTACCTTGAAGGCAAGATCCAGGCAACGCATGAGGACCCAGAGGACGAGGACCAGACGGTCGAGTTCCTACCCGTCAAAATCGGAACCACCGCGACCGACGCCGCCGACGGGGACAAGGCCATCGGGGTCGGCAAGGCCTTGACCATCGAGGACGAGGTCTCCTACGAGAATCTCGCCACGGGCCGCGAGTACACCGTCACCGGTACGCTGATGGATTCCGAGACCGGAGAACCCCTGAAGGACGCAGACGGAAATGCCGTGACCGCATCCACGACCTTCGAGTCCGAGAAAACCGAGGGTAAGGTGAAGGTGACGTTCTCGGTCGACACCTCGACCCTTTCCAACAAGAAGCTCGTCGTGTTCGAGAAGCTCGCGGCAGATGGCAATGTCATCGCCAGCCATGAGGATCTGACGGACGAGGGGCAGACCGTCGAGGTCGTTCCTCCCGAGATCGGCACGTCTGCGGCCGATGGCGCCGACGGCGACAAGGAGATCACCGCCGACGGCAAGGCCTCCATCATCGACGCCGTCAAGTACACGGGCCTCGTCCCCGGTACCGAATACGAACTCATCGGCACACTCATGGACGCCGAGACCGGCGAGGCGCTGAAGGGCGCCGATGGCAAGGAGATCACCGCCACGGCCAAGTTCACGCCGCAGTCCCAGGACGGCACCCAGGACGTGACCTTCACGTTCGATGCAAGCGAGCTGGGCGGCGCCAAGGCGGTCGTATTCGAGAAGCTGTTCGTCGACGGCACGCTAATCGGATCCCACGAGGACCCGACCGATGAGGGACAGACGGTCGAGATCTCCCCGAGCCTCAAGACCACGGCGGCCACTATCCAGGGCAGCAAGGTCGTGAAGCCCGAGGACGAGGTTGCCATCGTCGACACCGTCCACCTCAAGGGGCTGCGCCCCGGCCAGAGCTATACGCTCACAGCATCGATCAACAAAAAGGCCGATGGTACGCAGCTCACGCTCGCGGACGTGAAGGACGCCTCGACCCTTGCCGGCAATGGAATCCAGAAGGGCTCCACTGGTACCGCATCCGGCACCGACCTCTCGAAGGCGCTCGTCGACGTCACCGGGACGGGCTCGTTTGTCAGTATTCCCGAGGGCGCCAAGCTCTCCAAGAACGATGACGGGACCTACACGCTCACGATGCCGGGCGCGACGCAGGACGCGGTCGACATCGTAACGAAGCTGAGCGGCAGCCAGGTGAAACTCGAGCCTTCCGATAAGGGTGACAAGGCGGACGGCGACGACACGGCAGCGGGTTCGGAATCGAACGTGGAGAACTCGACGCTGGGCACCTACGAGGTCATCGCCAACGGGCAGGTGCGCTTCACCCCCGCCGTGTCCGATCTCGACGTAGATGTCCCCATGGTGTTCAAGGCCTCCGACGTGGCAGGTCAGCAGGCGGTCGTGTTCGAGAGTCTGCAGCGCGACACCGATGGCAAGGAGATCTCCAAGGAGACTGACCTCGAGGATACCGACCAGACTATCGATATCGAGAAAGCCCCCGAGGGCAAGAACCTCGACCAGACCGGCAACTGGATCCTCTACGCGGCAATCGCTGCCGGAGTCGCGGCCTGCATCGCCGGTATCGTCCTGATCCATCACAAGCGCAAGATCTAAGGCGCTGTCGCTATAAAGCCAAAGGGCCCCGCTCACACGAGCGGGGCCCTTCTCTTTTTGAAAGGAGCTGTCGGTTTGTAAGGGGTTTTCCATGCACCCCCATCGGGATGCGACTATGAATGCGGGATATTCTCGTGGTCGAACACGCCGACCATGCGGATTCGGCGGTTTCTCTCGCGGATAAAATACACGACCAGGACATCGTCGTCGTAGGTATGGGCCTCACGGTGCTTGCCGTCAGAATAGGGCGGGTGGACGAGAACGTGGTCGTCCACCCGCTTTCCTCTATCATTCCGGTGCGGCCGAGTTCGTCAATACATCCCTTGACCGCGTTGACGACTTCCACGTATTCGGCATGGGAGTATTTCGGCTTCAGCACGACGAGCGTTTTCCAAAAGGAGGCGGGAACCTTGACATCGTAGCGGTTCACTGCCCGACCTCCTCGGGCTCGATGCCCATCTCCGCAAGTATGCCTGCCGGTATCTCGAGCGGGTCCTCCCCGGAATCGTCCTCAATCAAACCGTACTCCTGGGCCTCGGCACGAAGCATCGCAACGCGCACTTCCTCCGAGTAGAGGCGGCCGGATGGCGATGAGAACAGGCCGTCGAAAGGCGTCCTGCCGGTCTGGGCAACCTGATTGACCATAATGCGCATCGCATACGGCGTCGTGAGACCGCTCCTGGCGAAAGCCCTGTCAGCGCGGTCCTTCACCTCATCGGGGACGTTCAGCTGTATCAGTGCCATATATATCACCTCTCAATATGATAATGACATACTATCGCATAATCATAGTACCCAAAAGCCTTTCGTTTAGATGCGATGTTGCCGCCTTGATATCCCCATTTCCATGTGGTCACCCTTTGGATAGGCGGCAAAGCTCACATCAGCCCGGCAACATATCGCAAGATGCCGCGCGCCAGGCGCAGGAGCGCGCCAAGCAGAACGAGCAGCCCGACTCCCCTATAAAGACATGTCCTCTTCCCGAAGTGATCCGGTCGTATTATCAGGGGCAGGGCGAAGTAAAATCGACCGAAGAGCGAGATGGCGTGGAGCAAATTCACACCTGGTTCCATAGAGCCGGTCCATCTTTTCCGCTTCGGGCCTATTTCGAGGCACCGCAACCGGAGCAGCGGTAGCCCGTGAGGACCTGCTTGGTCCCGGTCTGCACCTGACGCGTCTCCTGGTGCGTAACTGCTTCATGGTGGACTGTCTTGTAGTCGTCTACAACGGAATAAGAGCAGCCAGTATCAAACTGATAATTCATAGCATCCATACTGTCATAACAAATGTGACCGTCTGAGAACAAGAAATGACTTCCACTACGAACTTGCTCGTCCCAAGCCTCCTGGTCGACAACGGTATAGGTCTCGGTGGTGTACACGGGTTCGCTGCGGTACTGCGCCTGCCACGTATGCTCATGAGAGGGCTTTGAGGCAGAGCCTGAGGACGGCTTGGAGTCCGACTTGGACGGCGCGGAGCTAGAGCCCGTCGACGGCTTCACGGCATCGGCCTTCTTTTCCTCGGCCTTCGCGGCGCTGTCGGTCGCGGCGTCCTTCTTCTCCTCCACCTTCTCCTTGTCGGCGGCAGGGGCCTTCGAGGCGTTGTCCGTGACCTTGTTCACCACGTCCTTGCCGGCATCCCCCGTTAGCGTGCCGTCGCCCTTGGAGATGGCATCGTTTACCTTGTCGAGGACCTTGTCGATGTCGTCTTGGGTGACGTCCCCGGCGGGCTTGGTCTCGCCGGTGAAATCAGTGGAGCCGGAGCCCTTGTGGTCGCCTGGGACGGCCTGCTCGCCGCCGCCGGAGGGGGTGGTGATGGAGCCGTCCTGGTTGATGATGGGGATCGCGGTGATCTCCCAGGTGCCCTCGGCGAGACGCACGCTGTCCTTGCCCTCGATGGCGTCGGATGCCGGCGTGGCATGGTAGAACTCGGTGCCCGCCTCGGCGCCGTCGGTGCAGACGTAGCGGGTGATGAGGGGCGAGGAGTCGGCCGTCACGCCCTCGGCCTCGATCTTGACGGTCCAATCAACCGTCGACTCGGCCTTATCCGAGACCTGCTTCCTGTTGGCGCCAGTGCCGGCCTCGACCTTGGAGGACTCGGGTTTGGGTGTGAAGGCGCCGGTCGCCCATGCGCCGCCGAGCCCCAGCCCCGCGACGACGAGCGCGACCGCGGCGCCGATGGCGACCTTCCGCTTCAAAGGCATTGTGCCGCCGTCGTCTCCATCGGGTACGAGGTTGAGTTCCTGGTCCAGCTCGTCCTGCGGTTTGTTGTCGTTCTCATCCATGATGTTGCCTTTCTCTAATCCCCTATCGGATTCTATTCTAGCGTTCGGACATAATGATCTCGGCGACTCGGTCAACCCGGGCGCCGCTTGCGATCATGTCCAATGTCGTGACTATACGAGCCTTCTGCACGGGTCCCAGGGAGCGGATCGTCTTGGTCTCGGACAGGCCCAGCGCGCGGAGTAGTGTCCTCGCTCCTACTGTACCTACGCCCGGGCAGTTCTTGAGGAACGCAAAGAGCCTGATCTTCGCCGCGATGTTGCTGTTGTCGTTGAGGACATCGGCAGGGGTTATCTCACCTGCCTTGAGGCGCTCCTTGAGGGCGGCGCGCTCCCGGCGCACCTCTACAGAGCGTTCACGGCCCTGATCAGATATTTGCTTTGAGTAGCGTAATTGGTCTTTCGGCATGGCACCGTCTCCTTAAATCCCTATTGCGGACTGATGGGCGCCCTGAATAGCGGCGCATTGACGGTGTCGATCACCTTAAACCACTTATACCCCATGATGGTCGCAAAAACAAGGAGCTTTACCCTTCTTCCGGTAAGGGGTACCTCTTTTACGGCCGTTGTAGGGCATTTGGAGGCGCGTGTCCTGCTGGGGAATTACAATACCGATACTAGTCATTTACTTATCTTAGAATATAAACGTGATAAGTATTGGCAAAACGATTTTGAGGGATGAACGATGATTATTTCAGCAAACAAGATGCAGACGCTCAAGGCGGCGCCGAATTCCGCCTATGAGGTCATCCTTCCGGAGTTCCTCTACCACTCGAACAAGATTGAGGGATCCACCTTCACGCTCGATCAGATCGAGACGCTCTATGCGCGGAATAAGGTGACCGGAGACCATGACTTTGACGACATTATCGAAACCAAGAATTCCTTCAAGATGTTCGACCGAATGGTCGACACGCTCGGAGTTGAGTTGACGCCGGAACTCCTCATTGAATTCGAAACGATCCTTCATAAGGGAACGACTATGGCCGCCAACGGCGAGAGCGGGCATTTCAAGTACATCCCCAATCGAATCAGAAACAGTTCGGTGCAGGTCGCCCTCCCGAGCGACATACCGACTGCCATACCGCAGCTGCTCGCTGAATGGAACGGCAGCCCGAAGGACTTCGAGTCGATATCTCGTTTCCACGCAAGGTTCGAGCACCTGCATCCGTTCCAGGACGGCAACGGGCGTATCGGTCGTCTCATTATGATGAAGCAGTGCATCGAGAACGGTGTGGATCTTATCGTCATTGATGAAACCCATGCTGAAGAATACAAGAGCTGGATGGAGATTGCGCAGACTCAGGGCAACTTCCGCTTCTTTGATGAGGTCCTGCGGAAGTGCCAATCCTCCTTTGACGCCAGAATGCACGAGATAGGGGCTGACATCCTCATCCAACACACCCCTGAGACTCTTGAGGAAGGAAAGCGCTCAATCGACCCTTCCACTCCGTCGACCGCCAAGATCCAGGCAGACTTAAAGGCTCTCGAAAATAAGGGCCGAGCAGCTAACGCACCTTTGAGTGAGGGACATAATCCCCACGGCGTTTGATCTGCAATTTAGCAGTGCCATATCTAGACCGAAATATAGCGCAGCGGGTGAATGAAAGCTCCTACAAGCGCACCTAAACGCCCCCTTGGGCGACTTCTGCTGCGAACTCGGGACTCCACAGGGATCTCTGTTAAGCACTATAACGATCGAGAAGAAGGGTCTGATCCCGGAGAAGTTCCGGGATCAGACCCTCCCCGATCTAGTCATAATTGAGGGCGTCAAGATTTGACATGCGGTTCAACAAGTAACGACACATGTAACAACGGGTCGTTGAATCGCCTAAGCTCCCACAACCCGTCTTGTGACGACAACAACGCTGTTCTTGTGCTTGGCAAGCTCAGCAATTGACAACTTCTCGATCGCGCGTATATATCGCTTCATATAGACAAAATCCACCTTTCCCTATGCATTAACTGGAACAATAATCTTGTCGTACTCCACCCTGCCTTCGGGTGTGGCTTTATGTCCGCGAGAATACTTGCGCTTCCTTTCGTTAAGAATTGATGCGTTTATTACCGCTGCCAAGCACAATCCAACCTCACGATTCGGCATGTCGCTATCCTTCAGGCCAATCAAATAGGCGTCTGTATAGACTCCTGTGGAATCCTGAAAATAAGTCTGTCCTTCAGTCGGCGGACCATTGTAAATGATGGACAACACGTTCCGATGGTGAACGAAATCAGCTGGGCGTCAGTAATACATAATGCCGTTATTGATGAACTTGCAGTTAATCAACGGCAGAGAGAACTCATCTGTCATCGACTTGCTGGCATTGTCCTGTTTACGTCAGCTCGCCAACGGCACCTGCGCTAGCCTCATCTGTGACATGTTCAACGTCCTGCCGCCCTATATGGACTACTGGTTACACCGGCAGCGTAGTCCGCTAAAATGGCGGCGTCGTGGTATACACGATAGATAGGAGCCGCAATGCCGTCGAACATACCAGCAACCACCATCAGGATCGAGCCGGAGAAGAAGAGAGGCATCCGCCATCCTCGACGAACTCGGCCTCTCCATGTCCACTGCCGTCAACGCATGCCTCAAGGCGCTCGTCCGAGAAGGCGGGATGCCATTCGAGATGAAGGTCGCACCAAAGAAGAACGAGGAGTAGCCTGGATGCCGCAAATCGAGAAAGAGAAGACAGATAGAGGCCTCGCGTACATGGAGGCCATTGCGGGGCGGTGGTTCTAAATGGCGTCATACACTACCGAGCGCGAGGGACAGATCGAGTTCTACGAGACGTTCATCCCGAGGGTAGACCCAGATTTGGATTTGGACGGGATTCTCGCTGACGACAACGACGGCGTTATCAATGGGAACCTCCTGGAATTTAAGCTTCGCGTCATCGATCTTAACGCCGTTTTATTCCAATGCGTCAAGTACCTCTCCGCCCGCCGACTTAAGGGAAAGCCGGTTCCTGCGAACGTGGTGATCGTCTCACTTGAAGATTCCGTTGCCTACATCTATCGCTCCGAGGACTACCTTGGACAGATTGAGACGGTGTACAACGGCCCTTCGTCCAAGAACAACAGCGGGTTCACGGCAGGCAAGTATGCGGACAAGCTGGACTATTCAGACCAGCTTTCTGCCGAAAGGCTCGTAATGACGCTGAAGACCGACAATTACACGAAGACCCACATAGACGAAAATTGCATCGTCGGATGGGCGGAGGAATACTATCGGCTGAGACCGGACGCTCGCAAAGAGCACTTCATCGGCGACAGCACAGGAAAACATCAAGTTACTGGAGAGATTAGACAGCCCAAGATTTTTGAGCGGTACCTGATTCCCTATACCGGTCAGACCAATGTCAAGTTCGATTATCTGATGGACTGCCTGAACGATTTCCTTCAGAAAAAGGACCTGGGGGCTTTTTTCACCCCGGAGCCCTATGCGGAAAAAGCCAGGGAGCTTTTGGCGCAAGCTATCTCGCGCGTACCTTCAGGAAACGATTATGTCGTCATCGACCGCTGCGCCGGTACGGGAAACCTAGAACGGGGCCTTTCCGAGGATATTCTGTCACACTGCATCGTATCGACGAAGGAGTATTACGAGTACAAGGTGCTGCAAGAGCTGATCGGCTCGAAGGTTCGCCATATCATCCCGCCCATCGAGGCCGAGGACACCTTTGATGCCGGTAACGTAAGGGGCGCCGACGCTTTAACTCAAGAGTATGTCGAGAATCCACTTATCAGGCGTTATATCGATGACCCGTCATGTACGATTATTCTCATCGAAAACCCACCGTTCGCTGAGACCACTTCAATGGAACTTCAGAAGCGCGGCGAGGGAAAGCGGTCGTCTTCTGGCTGGAAGGCAAGTTGGGTTCTTGAACAGATGAGAAAGGCCGTAAAGGAGAATCCGTCGATTTCTGGAACGTCGACCAACGATATGGGAAACGCCTTCATCTGGTCCGCGTTCGAGTACTATCTCCGGCAGCCAACCGACAGTTATGTCGTTTTTTCACCGATTAAGTACTGGAAGGCCCAGGGTCTCGTGAAGAAACGCTTCATTGACGGCTTCGCCGAGGACAGATTCCATTTCCATGCAAGGAAGCACTCATGTGTCCTTGTCGCCCTATGGTCGAATGAGGACGCAGAGTGCGATTCGTTCACGGTGGACGGCTTCGATATCGTCAAAGGAAAACTCGGGGCGCCGGTTTCTCTAGATTTCAGAAAAGTCGACTCGCTCTACAGCTCTCGTTACTACGACAAGCGCAAAATGAACGATGACATCGATGGCGGAATCCTTCTGCAAAAAACTGGGAACGAGGCAACGACGCAGAAGAAGCGGCTTAAACCCCGCTGGAACAAGAACATTCTCGGCTATATGGTCGCGGACGGGGTCGGGTTCGATAATCCCGAACTCCATTCGATACTTGTCTCGGCCGGCATATTCAACGGCAATGGCTTCTATCTCCGCCGTGACAACTTCTTGCAGAAGCTGCCCATGTTCGCTGCCTCCCGCTACATCTCCTACAACGGATCTTGGACGGAGCGAGGCCGCGTTATGAAGTCTGCCGACGGAGCGGACAAATTCCTGAAGGACGCTGCTTCCGGAAAATTGGATCAATGGCTGTTGAGGACGCTCCTGTTCACATGCTTGGAGTACCAGAATCACATGCGCTCGTTTACGGGCGGCGACGGTAGAACATACAGGAACGAACTGTGCCTTGACACTTCGAATGGCAGCACGGTGGCTTCCGAGACGCTTAAGAAGCTCGATCGCCGCGTTCGCGAAAGCGAGCTTCTGGCCGCATGGTCTAGGGTCCTTGAGGAGGCAAGGGAAACGACTCTATACGACAGCTCGCTTACGTATGGTTTCTATCAGATAGGGGAAGAGCTCAACACATGGCATGAGCCGCCAAATGGAAAAAAGGGACGAATATATGATTACCCGTCCCTAAACGGGTCGATTCGTACTCTCAAGGAGCTTAACAAGGAGTACTACCTTAAGGAGATTGTCCCTAAGCTTTTCGAATATGAGTTCCTAAAATAGTGCATCGATTGAATCGAGTAATCTGTTTCTCTGACTGTGCCTCCTGAATCGATTATCAGATTCTGGGGGTACAGTCAATTTTTCTATGCATGAAAGCCTTTATGTCAATTCTGGTCTAACAGAGCCATTGCTAATGCGCGATATTCTTGCAAACCAGAACGCTTCGATATTTCGCCCCACCCAACGCGGAGGCGCAAGTAACCAGTGTAATGACGGAATCAGTGCCGCCGATATCCGATTTTTCACTTGCGCAGTCGGACAGACTGTTGAGCCAGGCATCGAAATCCGATTTTCCGGCAAAATCAAACCTGAGCAGCACGTCATAGCTCATCGGCACCTTTAAGCCGTACAAGGGTGTATAGCGAGAGGTTCTGCCATCTTTGTCCTTGAAGGTCACGGTACCGATACTTGAAAAACAGTCCTTTCGATAGCAATTCTGGAGTTCACTAAACGCCAAGGACCCGATTCCCATGTTGTGACCGTAGACAAGCATGTTCGAGCTCTCTGGCGACGACCCCTCTGCAATGTAGGGACAACCGGAAAAAGACGGAGCACGATCGAAACCGTGGTTGAGGTAGAAACCCTTCGGATCTCCTTGCCGACATGAGACAACAGGGGTCGAGATCGAGGTTCCTTCAACTGTGAGCCAGCCGGCATAGTCCGGGTTCTCATCTGCAAGAGACTGTCCACCGTCTTCTGCTTGTGCCTTCTGCTCAGCCGTATTTGTAATGACAGTCTCCCTTACAACTTCCGCGCCGAGACATATGAAGATAAGCGCCGAAGTCACGAGAACACCTATCGCCATCCTTACGGCGGTAGTATTTTTAGCCTCCGATGCGGCTTGTTTACATTTCCGGTCGAAGCGCCTTTTCGCAAGCTCGCTAAATGGACCTATAAGGGGAATCATCCCTTCTTCTCCTTAATATGTTCCTTAACGCCCGGCCACCCCATGGCTTTTTCAGGCGAATATTCTTCATCACCGCGGAAACGCTTGACCTGGAAACCGCAACCGGACGCAAGTACGAACGATCCGTCTCTATACTCCCAGCTGTTAGACTCGCAGACGATGGATTTTCCCGATTTTGACACCTTCAATGCGCTGCCGCAGATCGGACAGGCCCCGTATTTCCTGAGATTCTTCTCATGGGCGCGCCTCTTGGCGCACTCGATGACAATCGTTGCATCCCTTTTGGTAAGGTTGTCGAAGTCTAGGTCGCCCGCGAAGTCACCTAGAAGCCTCTTTATAAAAGTCAGCTGAGGCTCCGAGGCTGGATCCTCTGCCCATTTTGCCGCGCGTTCGCGGTCCCATAGCGCTCTATCGTGCGAAGTCTCGTAGTTTGATTCAAGCCAAAGGAGAATGTCCTGTTCGGCAACTTCAAGCGACCTATAATACCTGCGCTCCGTCTCCCCCAACCTCGTAAGGTCCGCAGTGCAGCAATCGAGAAGATCCGGTTTATAAAGCGTGACCTGCCATCCCCTGTCTGATGCGCCGGGGCCGGCGATATTGCGATCGCCGTTGTAGTGGATAACCCATGCGATGGATCCCGTGGAAGATAGCACATTGACCTTGCGCGATGTGAGAACCCAACCGGAGGGGCAATCCTCCACCTCCTCGACCCTTCTTCCCAAATCGAGGAGCGAGCCATCGAGATGCTTCTTACCGACCCTCTCGGGGAAATCCCTTTCGTTGAGCCCGAACAACGTTGGCGGCGTGCAGATACTCTTGTCGTCCGACACGCCCAAACAGTCGATAAGCCTAAGTGACTTCTTTTGATAGCCGGTTACAGGGTAGGTGTAAAGTCTCAGTCCTCGCCCGACCATTTGCGTGTAGAGGGATGGATTCTTCGTCGGTCGTGCCAGCAATACGGTTTCGATTAGAGGCATGTCTGTGCCCTCGGTAAATACCCCGTAGTTGATAAGGCATGGGATCTCGCGGGCCGTGAACGCGTCGATGATCTGTCGTCGCTCATCTGCCGGCGTATTTCCATCGACCACCACGGATCCAGGAATGAGTTCGGCCAATGAATAGGCGTGGTGAACGCTCGACGCAAATACGAGCGTTTGGCCTATATGAAGCCCATCGTATGCAGCCGCGACCTGTCGATTCGTCTCTGGGCGGTCAACGCGCTTTGCGAGTTCGCTTACCCGGAAATCGCCCATACCGGTGTGAACGCCCTTCGTCGACCAGTCCACGATGGTCCTGCGGCAGTCAATATCGCAGAGATAACCGTTGGCGATTCCCCAACGCAGATCTTTCTGGAAAACGATATCGTCGAAAACCGCTCCGAGCCCTTGATCGTCTCCCCTTCTCGGCGTTGCGGTAAAGCCGATGTGGAGGCGCGGCTTTAGATAGTCGTAAATCTTCCGATAGGACGGTGCCAGGGCGTGGTGCGCCTCATCGGTGATAATCATGTCGAAGTCGCCGGGTTTAAACTCCCTTTGAAGGCGATTCGCAAGCGTCTGCACCGAAGCCGAGATGACCTCCTCACCATGGGAGTGCCGCTCGGCCTTTTCTATGCCGACCGGGCAGTTGTAGTATTTAACTGGCTGGGTTACAAGCTCCTCACGATGGGAAAGAAGTAGGACTCTCCCCTTCCTGCCTATTTTGCTGAAAGTCACGGTTTTACCGAGTCCCGTGGCCATCTGCACGAGATGGGATCCGCTCTCGAGGGAATTGCAGATATCCACGCACTCCTGCTGATAGTCCCTGAGAACAATCTCATCGGGCGACATTGCCCCAGCCCTCCTCAACGGTAAGTCCCTCCACGCCTGCTGCTAATCCGTTGACGAGCGCCGCGTGCGCGGCGGGTCCCATGGCAATTACCTTTTCGATGAGCTTCTGAATGTTGCCGAAATACCAATCCTCATTCATCAGGCAGGCATCATCATTGAACCCGAGGCGGTCTGGCAATGTGATAGATAGCCCGCACTCGAAATCGGACAAAGGATCGCGAGTAAGCAGCGCAAGCCCATGAGACTCCACGAGAAGTGCCCGCGCTAAGTCGTCTGGGCTCACGACAAGCATCCTTTCGCACAGCTCGCGATACTCGTCGCTATCGCCTCCGGGCATCTTGTAGCTTCGATCGAGGAATATGCCGTTATCGGGGTTGGAGATATCGAGGTATTCGCGTTGCAGCGCGACACCCGACTCAAATGACGGGTCCGGCATATGCACCTCATCGATACATCCGGTCTCGTAGTAGATCCTCAATGATGAAGTGTTCATCTTTAAACCGTGTTCTTTCTCTCGGAAACCGCCGCGACCTCGGGACGGATGTAAACCGAAGATGCTTGGGTTTTTGTCGCCTTCTCGACGCTCTCGATACGAGCTCTGTTTTCATGAAGGATTCGCCTTGAAGCGGCCGACTCCAATGCGGCCGCAATGGCCATCGAATCTCTGGTTCGAATGGAAGTCGGAACGCTGAGTTGCCGACCTTTGGATCTTCGCAGGAACTCGCCAACCGAGGGGACGCCTCGTAAATCCCTTATTGCCCTTGCGCCGACAAAGCCCTCGATTGCCCCAAGGGACTCGCTTAACGACTTGGCGTCAGCTCGTGCGCCATCAAGCGACACGGAGAGGTCACCTAGCTCATCCCTTAGCCTGTTGAGAATTGCTCCCGCTTCGCCTTCGTAGCTATCGGCCCCCGATACCTCGGGAGCGACTTTTGAAAACGCCATTTTGCAAAAGGCGGTATCGTCGTCAATCTGATCCAATAGGGCGTTACGCTCTTTTCTTTCTGCTTGCGTTATCGACGGTAGCGACTCCAACTCGTCGATCCTCGCCCTGGCAGATGCAATCCTCTCCGAGCGCTCCAATACATCTTCTGCAATAGATATCGATGACTCTATTTCATGGACCTCTTGCTCCATGGCCTCAACCTTGAGCATCTGAGACCTGAAAGCCTCCTCAACTTCTGAGACGGAGCTATACCCGTCAGCAGAAATTACGGAAAGGGCTTTAATGCCGGCGCCAATTGCACCTATACCACGACGGCTTGATTTTGCTGCAATTCTTGACCTGAGGGCATCCTCGAGCCCCCTGTTATGCGGCGAATAGCCCGCGTTTGGAACCTGAGATTTATGCTCTTGTCGCCTTGTGATTCTAGAGCTCGTCTCCCCATTCACGACATCGACGGGTATCCCCAGTCGGGCGCGAATTCCGAACTCGTCATAATTCGACCCGAGTGAAGACGCAAGGACCTTCTTGTCGTGACCTCCGCTGTCAGGATGCCTATAGCCAATACCCCGACGACTCCATTCCACTGTAAAGCCTTCAGCCTCGAATCTCTCTACGAACTCATCCCAGTCGGAGCTATTTGCGATTGACTTATCAATAGCATCCCTAATCTCCGCCACCCAACTTCGGCGCCCACGACGCTTAAGCGAGCGTTCGGCAGCACTCATACGAACTGACTGGATTGTGGGGGCCTGCCGCCCCTCTCGCATTGCCTTCCTGCGCTCAGAGAGATCCGGCAGCGTTCCCATGCCATGCTCGCGCGCTATCTCTTGTGCAACACGCGCCATGGTGTCACTGTCCTCGGGCGTTATTTGAGCCTTAAGTCCATTGGAAGAATTTACCGCATTGAGGATAACATGCGCGTGCATGACCCCATGTGCGTTGTCGTCGTGAACCGACCAGATCCACTGCCAGCCCTGCTCTGCTGGCCAAACCCTCTCACACCATTCCTGGGCGAGCTGGCCAACCTCCTCTGCAGACGCACGGTCCCTAGGGTCGGGCGACAGGACCCATTGGTAGTAGTTCCTCCAGACTAGGTCGGGGTTTGATTTTCTTTTCCGCTCAAACCACTCCGGGGGTTTATCCTTGCCAAATCTTTTCCGCGTTGCATCCATGACCTTATGCCATCCGAACGGGGTATCGGGCAGACCTGGGGAATGGCCGAACGCCATGGATCGCGAGGCGGATTTGTCACCGGTAAGGTATTTCTCCATCCTCTCCTCGTGATCCTCCGCACCCCTATGGCCAAACGACAGATAGTCATCGACCTGCCTGCAGCTGCCGCTGCCGCCCGAAATTGTCTTAAGAAAGGGCATCGCGCCTCCTTTCGGCGGGATATTCGGCCTCGATTGCACGAGATAGCCGCTCGCATGCGTCAACTAAATTGGGCTCAACGGTATCAATCGCCGCGAAAATGGCCATAGACAGCCTTCTGGCTTCGGCGGCCCGGGACTGCCCCGCTATCGCCTTGGCGTTCGAGTTGAGCTCAGATAGCTGCACTGAAATTGCAATGAGCTCGTCCCAGATGCTTCTTAGGGTGGACCCCGATGAAGCATGGGTCTCGTAGAGCGTCTTATACAAGATGTACTCAGTGATGGACATGTTGAGGCCCTTTGCCAATGCACGAATGGCGTCTGCCTCCTCAATAGTGCTTCTGGCCTCTATGCGCGCCTCTTTTAGCTGTTTCTTACGGGGCTTCTTGCTCATGCACTGTCTCCTAATTCATGCTTCTTCAAGCGTAGGGCAGTGATACGTACCGTGCCGTACAATTTGGTGACAGGTGGTGCCAATGTGTTTTACGTCCTATCTACTGGAATACCTGCCAGAAGAAAGGGTCCGTTAAATCAGTAAGGGTCTATGTCATTCCCGAACTACGGAAAGTGGCATCTCCAGATCACCCGATTAACGGTATTTTGTAACTTCAGTAGAAGTGGAAAGGCGAATAGTGATAAGAGAGAACTACTGAACTACGTAATAACGCAACTGTGCAATAGCGCGACTATGTAGTAGCGTAACTGTGTAATAGCGTAATAACGGCAAAGCGGAATAACAGAACCACGTGACTGCGGCATAACAGGACTGCTTAACATTTCAGGGAATGGGGCACTGGTCCCGCTCGCTTTGCACTCTGGACAAACCTCTTTCTTAAAATACAGACAGCTGCAATCCCACTTTCGCATGCGAGCTGTAGCGAAAGCCAACCTTATTCCAAGCAATGGCTGAACGCCTCTCATCAACTCTTTGGATCCAGTTTGATAGTCAAGCTACTCATTCTCGTAAAGCGTAATTGTTAGATAAGTGAACTATGCAAGAAGTGAACTAAAGAAATATGTAATAACGAAAGGACGTAATGACGTAACAACGTAAAAGCGGAATAGCCTAAATACGAAACTACAACATAGCGTGCCTACTCAACAATCAGCGAATGGGGAAGATGGTCGCGGTCACTCAATATTCTGGGAAATGCCCTGCAGGAAATACCATAAGACTCGACCCTATATTCGTGTCTGAACTTTCTCGGTAACAGACCTTAATTTCGAGATCAAGCAGAGAGCCTCTCGACAGTCTTACGGTTTAAGTTTGATTGCGGGCGTACAAGGTAAAAACCGACAGGACCAGAGTTCGACCTATATCCTCCCGGCAACGTTTCGATCCACTTTATGAACGGGCCTCAGTATTCGTAGGCGCAATGTCGGTATTAACGGAATGATGGCGCGGTGAAATAAAGTCATTACCGGGGAGTAGAAATATGGAAAAGGTGAATACATGAACAATGGGAAAAGCGAACTACAGAATTACGTAATAACGACAAAACGACATGTCGCAACAACGGTAAAGCCGAATAACATAACCACGCGACTATGCCGCAAAGGACTGTCAGACACTTAAAGAATGGGAATGCTGATGGCGAACGCCTGGCACTCCAGATAATGCCCTTCATCAAACACCATCACCTCGACCCAGCGCCCACGCTTGAGCTGCAAAGCTGCAGGCCTTCTTTCGAAATCTGGCCCTATGTCTCTCGTCAGCCTTATGGCGTCAGTTCGGGTGGTGGGTGTGCAATGTGTAAATCACCGAGACAGAGCATGGCGTATCCACTAGATATCGTTATGGCTCCTTGTGAATATGGAACCGAATAGGCCATGCCTGTAAAGGATGATCGGCAATCCTTCTAGTCCACGAAATGATGATTTATCTAACTATTGAATACCGGATAAACGTAACTCCGTAAGAGATGAACTACGTAATAAGCTAACAACCGAACTATGTATTAACGCAATAACGTAACAACGTTATTGCGTAACAATTTATCGCCGCAGGCGCCGGGTTTTAGGGCAGAGCCCTAACAAGCGCCGCTCTTGGCGGCGGTACGCTACCGGGCAAAACGCAGTTTTGTACGGCAGCGTACGACTCTTGCGGACAAAATTCAGGACCGAACGGTACGATGTTCAATAGTTCTGCTATTCCGTAGTTTCGTGGTTCGCATTTTAAGGTTTGCTGCCTTTACGCTATTGCAACTTGTCGTTATTACGTAATTCTGTAGTTCGCTTTTCCCATTGTTCATGTATTCACCTTTTCCATATTTCAGTAGTTCGTCTAACGATCGAACTGACAATGGGGCCCGGCGATAAATGATTTCCCATTCGATACCGGAGCCCCATTGTCCTTTAGATCGAGTTAAATAGAAAAATGCCGGGGCCGTCTTTTGGCGGCCCCGGCATTTCGTCTTATGCCGATGCGGCGGTCACTCTGTCGCCTCTGCCGAACCCATAACCGGATTCATAGCCGTCGGCTTTGACATAAGGATCGCTAGTAGTCCTGACTTTAATCTTGGTCGTCCTCAAGCCGATCCCATCCATGTGACGGTTGACGGATTCGGGGACGACGATCGCGAGCGCCATGGACTCGTCATTGCTGACCTGCTCCGCATAGGCTCGCTTGAGACCGGAGATGAAGCCAAGCATCCACGTTCCCTTTACGCCCTTCTGACGTGAGACATTCCCGTACCCCATGGCCTTCATTCGCGCGGAATAGGTCCTGAAGCAGTTCTCGGCCGCATTGGCGCTCGCCCTAAAGCAGCACGAGGCGACAACGGAATCCTCGCCCTCACCGACGAACACGACAGTCCTTCCATTGTTGCTATATGACGTGTAGGCCCTGCACCTGTAGTTCGCTGCAACAACAAGTGCAAGGGTTTTCTTCCACTCGGGAATTCGACGGCCGAGATCGCAAACCTCCTCGCCGACTTCTGCCGGTGAATCGTCCAGATTGATGTCCTCCAACTTAAGGTTGTTCGCAACGAGGAGCCTCTGGAGCGCCAACGAGGCGGCACGCGCTTCGCCTTCGGTCGCGGCCCCGTCGATGAGGGCGACGATCTTCCTGATCTTCTCGTCGATGTTCTTCATGGTTCTCTCCTTTTGAGTGGGGCGAGGGCTCGCAGGCCCCCGCCATTGGCTGTTCTTGAAATTAGGCGGCGCCGGAGCGCTCCCCCTGGGCGGTGGCCGGGGGAATAAAGGCCGGGACGGCAACCGTCCCGGCATTGGATCTATTTGATTTGGCTGATATGGAACGTGGGGACACCCCAGTCGTTGACGTTGATGAACAGCTGGAACCTCTGGTCGGCATAGGTCAGATCGATGAACATGCTGCCGTTCGAGCACTCAACGCCACCGTCCGGAAAACTGGCGACGAGCATGTCCTTCTCGGTGTGCAGCCCGGACTCAAGCCACCTCTCGCCGTCCTCTCCGCTCCACTTGAAATAGCTTTTGACGCAATGGGGGCCGATCGCCTCAAACGGCTCTTCCGTCCAAGACCCGATTTTGTCCCATTCGTACTCGATATCGAAGGAATAGGGGTAGAAATCATCCTTGGAGTGGACAGCGGAAAACCCGAGTTCAGACATCGCCTTGCAGAACTCGAACGACTCATGGTCGGGGTAATCCTTCTCGATGCCCTTGAAATTCGCGCTAGCAGGGATCTTCTTCAACGCCTTTACGGCGGCTTCGAGCTCCTCCTTGGACGCAAACTTAATTTCGCCGGTACCCCATGCGTAGTAGCCCATCTGGCTCCTCCTAACCGCACGGCGTCGGCACCGCCCCTCGCGTGTGCCCCTCACGACCCCGCCGCGCGTCGCTTTAGCTCCGGCGAAAGCCGCCGCGGGAGGGCGCGGCCCGTCAGAGGTCTGCACGGCAACCTCCACCAGGCCCCGCGCCCCGCGCGGGGGCTTGTGCGGGGTTCCGTGCGGGCCCTTGACGGGGTGCGGCCCCCGTGGCGACGGAGCGTGCGCGATCGGGTTGCCGCCTGTTAGCGTCAATATATTTTTCACCATTTTCACCAACGTTTTTTCGCCAATCGCGCCAACGCGGATGCGCCGGAT
>ENA-OQLC01000080-OQLC01000080.1-human-gut-metagenome-genome-assembly--contig:-NODE-80-length-73060-cov-9.857803_pt1 | contig 73060 bp, 59 predicted proteins | sample MGYA00242653_ERZ504807 | MGnify/ENA primary metagenome ERZ504807 (study PRJEB26092, sample SAMD00036381) | human gut metagenome | host: Homo sapiens | study: EMG produced TPA metagenomics assembly of... | reverse complement strand
CAGCGGCTCCGCATTCACTACAACTGCGTGGGCACCATCGAGATTCCAAGCGCACTTCCTTTGCCGACACCCGATGTATCGGTGAATACAAGAAAAGGCGTAGTTGTGAACTACGCCCCCTGTGATGTCGCTATTTAGCAAATAAAAAATGACGAATGTTCTTTGACAGCTAAATGCTGTAAGAACATTCGTCATGGTGCGGATAAGAGGACTTGAACCTCCACCGAGTTGCCCCGATTAGAACCTGAATCTAACGCGTCTGCCAATTCCGCCATATCCGCATATTCTGTTTTGTTCGCCGCCGTTCGGCTCGGAACGATAGTTATTATACCACGGAAAACGGGAAAGTCAAGCGTTTTTTCAAAAAAGTTTTTGCATTCTTTTCCGCATATTTTATCTTGCGTCCCTGCGCACAAAAACACAGACATCCGCCCCGGTGATGCCTGCTTCCGGGGCAGATGCCTGCCAGACCACGCTTCTTCTTTTGCAGTTTTTCCTGAATTTTCTCAGATACCCCAGAACAGCCAGAGGCTCCCTGCCCCCACGAGGACTGCCGCCAGCGTGAAGGGTACGCCGATGCGCAGGAAGTCCCGGGTGCGGACAGTCTCGCCGTTCTTGCGGAGAATGCCGATGGCTGCGATGTTGGCCGACGCGCCGATGGGGGTCAGGTTGCCGCCCAGCGTCGCGCCGGTAAGCAGACCGAAGTAGAACAGCTCCGGCTCAATGCCCGCGCCGCCGTTCATGAGGGCGGCGACGCCCTGCACCACCGGCAGCATGGCCGCCACATAGGGGATGTTGTCGATGAAGGCCGACAGCCCCACCGACGCGGCCACCAACAGCAGATAAAGATGCAGCGGCTCGTCTCCGGCTGCGGAGTGGAACAGCTGCGCCGCCGCGTCGATGACTCCCGCCCTGCTCACTCCTTCCAGCAGAATAAAGAGGCTGAAGAGCAGCAGCAGGGTGTCATAGTCCAGCGCCCGGAACGTCTCGGCCAGAGGCCTCAGGGAGCGGCTGCGCCAGCAGGCGCGGGCGGCACCGAAGAGGCACAGCCCCATGCAGACGAGCCCGCTGCGCAAGGTATAGAGCAGATGCAGCACGCCGCCAGAGGGCTCAGGCAGGAAAGACGCCGCGATGAGCAGCCCCACCGTCAGCAGGAGAAGCGCCGTGGGGACATCGTCCTCCACCTCCGTTTCCACCGTGACATGGACGGGCTGGCGCTGGTCCCGGAACAGCCAGAACAGCACCCCCAACGAGGCCAGCGCTCCCAGCTCCACGCTCCAGAAGATGCCGGGCCGACCCTCCATCCAGAAGAAATCGAAGAAATTCATCCCCGCAAAGCCGCCCAGTAGGATGCTCGTGGTGTCCCCCACCAGCGTTGCCGCGCCCTGTAAATTGGACGACACCGCAATGGCGATGAGCACCGGCACCGGCGACAGTTTCAGTCGCCGGGCGATGGCAAGCCCTACCGGAGCCACCATCAGCACGGTGGCCACATTGTCCACAAAGGCACTGATGAACCCCGCCAGCAGCGCCAACACCGACACGGCCCACCGGACATCCGGCACATGGGCAATGAGCTCCTCGGCCAGCCGGGCGGGCATCTTGCTCTGGATAAAAAGAAAGACCGTACCCATCATTCCCGCCATCATCAGCAGGACATTGAAGTCTACGGCCCGGGCGGCGTCCGCCAGCGTGAAATCGTACACGCCCAGCTTTCCCAGCAGCAGGAACGCCCCGGCCCCGCCCAGCGCGACCCAGGGGCGGTACTGCTGCACCGCCAGCATCAAAATATAAAACAGGACAAACAGGCTCAGCGCCAGTGTCATTTCGTCTCCTCCGCAGGTTCCAGAGGCTTTGCGTCTTCTTCTATCATCCGATAGCCGACGCCAAGCTCGTTGAGGATATAAGTATTGCTGCCCGGGCGGCTGCCCAGCTTTTTGCGGATATTGGCCATATTCACCTGCAGCTTCTTGGTGCTGCTGGCGTCCGTGTCGCCCCAGATGGCCCGGACGATGGCCGCATAGGTCATCACGCGCCCGGCGTGCTCGGACAAAAAGGCCACGATATTGTACTCCGTCTGGGTCAGGCGCACCTCCTGCCCGTCCACGAACACCTTGCGGCGCTCGTAGTTGATGGTGAGGCCCTGTGCGCTGAACACCCCGCCGGGCAGACTGCCGCCGCCATAGCGGTTCACCCGCAGCGCAGCCCGCACCCGGGCCAGCAGCTCACCGGTACCGAAGGGCTTGGTGATATAGTCGTTGGCACCAAGGTCGAGGGCCTCGATCTTATCCTGCTCGGTGGTGCGGGCCGACAGGACGATGATGGGGGTCAGATACTTCTGCCGGATGGAGCGGATGGCGTCCAGACCGTCCCGGTCGGGCAGGCCGAGGTCCAGGATGACGAGGTCCGGGTTATAGGAGATGAACATGGTCATGCCCATCACGCAGGTCTGGGCCACCAGCGCCTGATAGCCGTTGGTCTCCAGCAGGGTCTGGATGAAGCTGCAGATGTTCGCCTCATCCTCGATGATAAGTACCTTGAATTTATTATTGCTCATCCTCTGTTTCCTCCGTATCCACTTCTTCGGTCTCCAGCCAGAACCGGATGGTCGTACCCTCGCCGGGCGTGCTCTCGGCCTTTATCTCGCCGCCGTGGGCTTTGATGATGGCCGCGCACACCGACAGCCCGATGCCCATGCCGTGCTTGCCGCCCGACGAGGTATCCTGCGTCAGGGTCGTGCCGGTGAAGAGGGTCTTGAGCCGCTCTTTCGGGATGCCGCAGCCGTTGTCAACGACTTCAAACACCGCCCGCTGCCCCAGCGTGAACACCCGCAGCGTCAGGCGGGTCATCCCCTCGGCGTGGAGCACCGCGTTTTCCAAAAGGTTCGTCAGCACCTGCTGGATGAGCATGGAGTCCATCGGGATGACGATGAAGTCATCCGGAAGCTTTACTTCCACCGGTACGCCGGGGTGGAGCTTCTGGAACCGCACCAGCACCGTATCCACCAGCTCTTCCAGCACGGTGGGCGTCTTCTGGATGGCGACGCCGTCGGCGTCGATGCGGGTGACGGAGAGCAGATTCTCCACCATCCGGTTGAGCCACTGGGCGTCGGCACAGGCCTCGGAAAGGAGCTTTACCTTCTGCTCCCGGCCCAGCGAGTCGTAGTTGTCGATGACCGTAGAGCAGGCCCCGTAGATGGACGTCAGCGGGGTGCGCAGGTCGTGGGAGACAGCCCGCAGGAGGTTGGCCCGCATCTTCTCCGTCTCGCTCTCCATCCGCAGCTGCTCCTGCTTTTTGATGCGGGTGGTCAAGGTGCTCGTCATGCAGGAGACCACCAGCATCACCACGCCGGAGAAGATGTTCTCCGGGATGGTGAAGTTGAAGGCAAAGTAGGGCGCGCGGAACGCGAAGTTGACCGCCAGCACGCTGATGACAGAACCGGCCACGCCCCACCAGTAGCCGTCGGTGTACATGGAAACAAAAAACACCGCCAGCAGGAACACCATCGAGGCCACACCGTCGATGCGGCCGCTGATGAGCTGGATGAGCGTCACACAGGCGAACGCCCCGATGAGCGCCGCCAAAAATACCCGGACGTCCTTTTTCCAGAGCATCTGCTTCATTTGCTGTCCCTCCCGATCTATATTCGGTTCCACTGTAAAAGTATACCACAAATAAATTAAAGATACAGCAAAGGGTGGGCATTTTTCCATGGTTTCAAAGGGTTGACAAACGTGCGTTCCTGGCTCACAATAGGATCATCTTCTTTATCGTAATAAAGGAAAGGGAAAGAATATGCTGTATTTTGAGAACGACTACTGCGAGGGCGCGCATCCCGCCATCCTGCAGAAGCTGACGGAAACGAACTTCGAGAAGGTGTCCGGCTACGGCACCGACCCCTACTGCGCCAGCGCAAAGGAGAAGATACGCGCCGCCTGCGCCTGCCCTGAGGCCGACGTCTTCTTCATCTCCGGCGGCACCCAGGCCAACTCCATCGTCATCGCCTCCACGCTCCGCCGCTGGGAGGGCGTCGTCGCCGCCGCCACCGGCCATGTGGCCGGTCATGAGGCGGGTGCCATCGAGTTCACCGGCCACAAGGTCATCGGCCTGCCCCAGAAGAACGGCAAGCTGGATGCCGCCACGGTGGAGGATTTCTGCAAGACCTTCTACGCCGACTCGAACCACGACCACATGGTCTTCCCCGGCATGGTGTATATCTCCCACCCCACCGAGTACGGCACCCTGTACAGCAAGGCTGAGCTCGAGGCCCTGTCCGCCGTCTGCCACACCTACCACATGCCCCTCTTCGTGGACGGCGCACGTCTGGGCTACGCGCTGGTGAGCGAAGGCACCGATGTGACCCTGGCCGACCTTGCCCGGCTCACCGACGTCTTTTACATCGGCGGCACCAAGGTGGGCGCACTCTGCGGCGAGGCCGTGGTCTTCCCCCACGGCGCACCGGCCCACTTCATGACCATGGTCAAGCAGCAGGGCGCTCTGCTGGCCAAGGGCCGCCTGATGGGCATCCAGTTCGACGTCCTCTTCACCGACGGCCTCTACACCCGCATCAGCCGCAACGCCATCGAGACGGCCAACGCCCTCAAGAAGGGCCTCGCCGCCAAGGGCTGCCGCTTCTTTATGGACTCCCCCACCAACCAGCTCTTCGTCGTGCTGGAAAACACCCGGCTGGCCGCGCTGGAAGGCAGGGCAAAGTTCGGCTTCTGGGAGAAGTTCGACGACAGCCACACCGTCGTCCGCATCGCCACCAGCTGGGCCACTAAGATGGAAGAGATCGAGCAGCTCATCGCTCTGATGTAAATTCCATGCCCGGGTTTTTCTTTGGCGTTTCGCCGAAGTTTCTGCATTCTCTTTGTGCGGGATGCTGATTGAATTTTTCGGCCGGGTATGGTATGGTTTAAAAAGAACAACGCAGAATGCAAGAAAGGGGCAAGCATACACCAGACCGTGTATCCTTGCCCTTTTTGAGTTTACGATCTTCTGCGCTATTATTTTTCCGGATGACAGGAAGGAAGGATTTTCACAATGGGCTTTTTTGATAAACTGTTTGGCGGCAAGCACGATGCCGCCCCGAAATTTTCAGGCGAAAAGATGACCGTCATGGCTCCCATCGACGGCACGGTGATCCCGCTGGAACAGCTCCCGGACGAGACGTTCGCCGCAGCCATCCTCGGCCCCGGCTGCGGCATTGAGCCCACCGGCGACACCGTGTACGCCCCGTTTGACGGCACCATCACGCAGGTGGCTTCCACCCTGCACGCCATCGGCATCACCAGCGACGACGGCATCGAGCTGCTGATCCATGTCGGCATGGACACCGTCGAGATGCAGGGCAAGGGCTTCACCGCTCTGGTCAAGGAAGAGCAGAAGGTCAAGGCCGGCACCGCTCTGCTGAAGGTCGATCTGGACGCCATCCGCGCTGCCAACCACCCCACCACCACCGCCGTCATCGTGACCAACGCCGACGACCTGCCAAAGCTCCATATCATCGCGGGCGGCATCGTCTCCACCGGCACGCCGCTGTTCAAATTCGAGTAAGATACAAAAAAGACATCTGCCGTCGGCGGATGTCTTTTTTGTTATGCTCATGCTTTTTCGGGCTTATACTGCAGGACCCGCTCGGAGACGAGGCCGTTGAAGAACTGGATGAAGGGTCCGAGGCAGAACGCGCAGATGAGGGTGCCCAGACCCACAAGACCGCCCAGGAGCCAGCAGAGCAGGGCGCAGAAGGCGTCGGTGAAGACGCGGCAGCCGAAGTACTGGAAGTGCGTGTAGTCCCGCAGACCCAGCGAGAGGTAATCGTAGGGCGCGATGCCGAGGTCAGCCGTCTGGTAGAGGGACGCGCCCAGCGCCGTCACAAGGACGGCCAGCACCACCCACACCAGCTGTTCCGGCAGGGACGCTGCCGGGCCGAAGGCCGCGGCAATGGGGTCGTAGAAGAAGGTTATGATGAATCCCATGCCGATGCCGTTGACGAAGGTGCCAAGGCCGATGTACTTGCGCCCGAACCAGAATTCCAGCGCAAAGAAGAGGATGTTGGTGGCGACGTTCTGCACGCCCAGCGAGATGCCCAGCAGCTCGGCGAGGCGCATATTCAGCGCGCTGATGGAGTCGTTGCCGAGATGGGACTGCTTGAAGAGGGCGATGCCCAGACCAATAATGACAATGCCCACCACCATGCCCACGATGCGGCGGGTGGTCGGCTTTTGGGTGGTCGAAGTGCTCATGAAACGGCCTCCTGATCTATTTTTCTCTATTATAACGCTGCAGGAGGGTCAGCGCAATCAATATTGCACAATTCTCTGTTTCATTGTGGAAAACTCATTGTCTCAAGTCCTCTTCCAGCCGGGCCTTGTCCAGCCCCTCGCCGATGACGATGAGCACCTGCTGTCCCTGCGGGATGGGGGCCGCCGTCAGACCGTCGGCGGCAGCATTCAGCTCATACCACCGGCCATCCTCCTCCACGAAGCCCTTCACCCGGAGGACATTTCCGCAGGCGGGGTCGGTGAAGAGGGACGGGATGTTCTTTTCCAGCTGAGCACGGGGCAGGCCCAGCTCGAGGAAGTAGGCCGAGGTGAAAGCATCGTGCGCGTCGAAGTGGAGCTTTTCGCAGCTGGCCTGCCGGCAGCCGCACCTTGCGATGCGGGCCATGTCGTCAGTCGTCAAATCGGCCCAGTCCTTCGCAATGATCTCCTCCGGGCCGAACTTCCGGGAGCACTTGCAGGCTTCCAGCGCACGGGCCAGATGGGCTTCTGCCCCCTGCTTCTGCGCGTCAGAGGCCAGCTGACAGCGGCTCAGGAGGACACTGCCCGCCCATGCACTCTCGGAAGCCAGGATATATTCTGCCTGCGGGGAAAGCTCTTCCGGCAGAAGGGCATCCACGATGGCGATGACATTGCCCAGCTGATACCAGCGGTCCAGCGGCTCGTCCCGCAGCACGTCGAAGAACTCGTCCACGTCAAAGATGCCGCTGGGCTCCACGATGACCCGCTCAAAGCCCCGCATGGCCATGGAGATGAGCTTTGTCCGCATCCGGCGCTGGTGGGTGTCGCAGTCGCAGCCGCCGCTGATGGTCTCCAGCTCCACGCCCCGGGCCTCGAGGTCCTGCAGGAGCATGGCGTCCACGTTCACCGCGCCGAAGTCGTTCTCCAGCACACAGACTTTGACGCCCTGCCCGGCCCACCATGCCGCGTATCTGCGCAGGAAGGTGGTCTTCCCTGCCCCGAGAAATCCTGTGATAAGGTCTACCTGAACCATTGTCCTGTCCTCCTGTTGTATCCGCTTTTTCAGCGTTAGTATAAACTGACAGCCGTCGATTGTCAAACATAAGAAACGGCCCTTTCCCGGTCTGGGAAAGGGCCGTTCCGCCGCAATGCTGGGGGTTCCTTACAGGAATTCGACGCTGCCGTCCTCGATGTGGTACATCGCACCGACGACCCGCAGACCCGTTTCCGCCTTGATGTCATGGATGCACAGGCTCTTTTCGATCTCCTGCACACTGTGCCGGACATTGAGACAGCTGGCCTTGTAGGGGTCTGTTTCGTCCCCGATGGCCTTCTTTATCTCGTCTGTGATGCAGCGGATATAGCCGGACGGCTCGGAGTTGATGGCGGCATCCACCGCGCCGCAGTGGGTGTGGCCCAGCACCACCACCAGCCGACAGCCCAGATGGCCGGCAGCGTACTCGATGCTGCCCAGCTGGTGGTCGTCGATGATGTTGCCCGCCAGCCGGATGACGAACAGCTCACCGATGCCCGCCGAGAAGATGTTCTCCGGGATGACCCGGGAATCCGAACAGGTGACGATGATGGCGTAGGGCGACTGGCCCTTCGTCCAGGTGGACATCCGGATACGGCGGGAAATATCGCCGCTCCCGTTTTCCGCGTTCAGGTATTTCAGATTGCCCGCCGCCAGCTTGTAGATGGCATCGGCCGCGGTGCAGACTGGGGTCTCACGCATTGCAGCAGCCTCCTTGGGAAAAAAGTGGTAAAAAGTATCCTGCAAAAATGCCCGGCCGTCCAACGAAGGGCAGCCGGGCGGGAGCTCAGTTTATCAGAAGTGGATGACGCCGAGGATCAGACCAGCGACGAGGCAGACGATGGAAACGCCCCACTGCCAGCCGAAGCAGTACTTGATGTGATCCTTGATCTCGACACCGGCCAGACCGATGCCCAGATAGGTAGCGGGAGCCACCGGGCTGATGAAGGTAGCGCAGTTGCGGCAGACGACCATTGCGATGGCGATGTGAGCCGGGTTGACGCCGAACTGGTTGCCAACACTGATCAGGACGGGCAGCAGGCCGTAGAAGTAGGAGTCGGTATCGAACAGCAGAGCCAGAGGCACGCTCAGGACGCCGATGATGACGGGCAGGAAACGGCCCAGAGAGGCGGGGATGACGCTGGCCATCATGATGGCCATCTTCTCCATGATGCCGCTCTTGCTCAGGACACCGAGGAAGACACCGGCACACAGGATGGTGGATGCCATGCTCAGGCCAGCGGAAGCGTGGCTCTTGATGATGGAGTTCTGCAGCTTCTTGCCGCGGTAGTTGACCAGAATGCCCAGAGCGCAGCCGACCATGAAGACGTAGTAAGAGGGGAAGATGTCCAGGACCAGCACGATGATGACGGCCAGAGTCAGGATAACATTGAAGATGAAGTTCTTCGGGCGAGCCAGCTCATTGTTCTTCTCTTCGCTATCCGAATCATCGTACTTGCCGACATCCTCTACGGCAGCATCGCCCAGCTTGGCAATGCGCTTCTTCTCCTGCAGGCCCCAGAAGATGGCAGTGCCGACAGCCAGAACCAGGCCGACGATCTGCATCGGAAGGATCTGACTCCACAGGTCATTGGACTCAACGCCCAGAACGCTGGCGGCACGCATGGTGGGGCCGCCCCAGGGCAGCAGGTTCATGACACCCATCGACGTAACGCAGATGAGCAGCAGGGTCTCACGGCGCATGTGCAGGCGCTTGTAGACGGGCAGCATGGCAGGGATGGTGATGAGGAAGGTGGAAGCGCCGCCGCCGTCCAGATGGCCGATGATGGCGATGAGACAGGTCATCAGGGCAACGCCGACGACGTTGTTGCCGACCTTCTTCATCAGCGCGCCGATGATCTTGTCGAACATGCCCGCGTCGGTCATGACGCCGAAGAACAGGACGGAGAAGATGAACAGGATTGCCGTACCGTGGACGCCCTTGACGCCCTCCTTGATAAAGCCGGCCATTTCATCCAGGGTGAAAGCACCGGTAGCCACCAGAATGGCTGCGGTGATGGTCGAGACGCTGACGAATGCCAGTGCAGGGACCGTGACATTGCGCAGCAGCAGGACGATGACCGTGATCACCGTTGCAAAGCCGAGCAGAGCGAGGATCGTATCACTCATGGGTTTGTACTTCCTTTCCTTTTTCGTATACTGGGGATGCATTCCGTTTTATCCTCCGGAATCATTCCCGTTCGTTATGGTTCCAGTATACAGACTCAAACTTACAGCCCAAAGCCCTTCTCGTTACGGTTTGTTAAGAAATCCCTTAATATCCTGTAAGATTCCGTATGGAAGGTTGGATACAATAAAGCCGGAGCTGCGCAAAAAAACAACAGGCCCCGGGGTGTTTCCACTCCGGAGCCTGTTGTCATCTTTATTTATGGGGCCTATATCGCCTTGCGGCAGTCCTCACATGGGGAAGAGAAAATCAGGTGTTAGACGTTTCGACCACATCGTTGACGATGACGACCAGAATGTACTTACCGTCGCTAGTCTTAGCAGTGCCCAGCTTGCCGGTCTCAGCAACTTCATGATTCATGTCGTTAACGGTAGCGGCCTGAGCCTCGAACAGAGCGCCATTCACAATGCCAGCCTGCAGGTTTGCGTTCTTCGTGGCATTCTCGGTCTTGACCAGAGCAACACGGATCTGCTTGCCAACATTTGCCTTCTCGGCACCCTCGCCGGTGGTGAACACACCCAGAGCCTTCTGGACTGCATTAGCGGCATCGGTGTTGCCGTCGATGTGCTCCTGACTGATGACCTTGCCGGTGACCTTCTCAACAGCATTGTCCAGAGTGATCTTGTTGGCGGAGTCAGCAGCGATGATAGTCTCGATAGCCTTCAGGGTGTTCTCAGCAGTCTTATCCATGTCCTTGTCCTGCTCGACCTTGACGCCCATCTTGGTCAGAGCGTCAGCGATGTCCTTGCTCTTGACGCTAGCGCCGCAGCCAGTCAGAACGGACAGTGCCAGAACGCCGGCGAGGGCGACGGCCAGAAACTTCTTTGCCATTTTCATGATTTTTGCCTCCATAATTATGAATGATCTTACAGGCAGGCTGTCCAGTTCCGGTCGTCGGCCTGTTGGCCTTATTATACCCCCCCCCCCCAGAATTGTCAATATATTCCTTGCATTTTTATCATATCATCGAATTATGAAGGACACCTCTGTGCATATTCCACAAATTCACGAAAAACAGCCGCTGTTCACTCTTTCCGGCTGCTCCGTATCTGGGCCAGCAGCGTAGACGCCGACACCGGTTTTACCACGTAGCCGTCGATGACGCCGTGGCTGCGGGCGTCCACGATCTCCCTTGTGGGGGCATTGGTCATCACGATGCGGGTCATGCCCGGGTAGCGGCCCCGGATGGCCATGCAGAGATCCACGCCGCTGCTGCTCATCAGGCTCTCGTCGATGGCGAGGACGTCGAAGGGCTGCTGCTCCAGCAGCTGGCGCAGCTCGCCCCGGCGGGAGCAGGTGGACACGCTCAGGCCCAGCGCGCTGAGGTCTTTGTCCAGCAGGTCGAGGACCTTGTTGTTGTCGTCCGCCGCAAGGATGCGCAGCTTGCTGTCCACGCCCCACTGCAGCTGTTCGCGCTCCTGCTGCTGCTCCAGCACCGGCAGATAGACATAGAAGGTCGTGCCTCTGCCGATGGTGATCTCCGCCCGGATGCGGCCCCGGTGGGTGCGGATGATCTGGTCCGCCAGAGCAAGGCCGAGGCCGGTGCCTTCGCCGGTCTTTTTTGTGGTGAAGAAGGGCTCGAAGATGTGCTGCATCGTCTCCTTGTCCATGCCGCAGCCGGTGTCGGTGACGCTCAGGCAGACGTAGCTCGACCATTCTTCGGAAATCTTCTCTTCCGGGAAGAGCGCCGCCAGCTCACTGCGCGGCACGACACTGCCCCGGATGGTCAGCTTTCCGCCCTCGGAGCCGATGGCGTGGATGGCGTTGATGCTGATGTTCAGCAGCACCTGCTGCAGCTGGGTCGCGTTGCCCAGAACGCATTCGCCGCTGAGCTCATTTTCTTCCTTCAGCTCCACGTTCTTCGGGCAGTTCGTCTCCACCAGCTTCCGGGTCCGATGGAGCAGTCCCTCCACCGACACGGCGTCGTAGACCGTCTCCACGTTTTTCCGGCTCATGGAGGAAATTTGTTTCACGACCTCCTGCGCCTTCTGGGCCGCCTCGCTGATCTCCATCGCGTTGTCATAAATTTCGCTGCCCGGGTCGGCGTCGGCCATGATGAGGTCGGCATAGCCGGTGATGGGGGTCAGGAAGTTGTTGAACTCATGGGCGATGCCGCCGGTGAGGGTCCCCATCATCTGCAGCCGCTGGCCGTGGGCCAGCGACTCTTCGCTGCGGTGGAGCTCTTCGAGGGTCTGGTTCAGGGTCTTCAGATCGCTGATCTCGGTCGCGCTGCGGCGGTCGCGCTCCTGCAGCCGGAACATCTGGAACATGAAGAGCACCAGCACCAGCGCCACGCCGCCGAAGATGAGGACCACCTTCACGAAGCTCTGCTGTACCGGCTCGTAGAAATCGTCGTAGTCCACCACGGCGCTGACGATCCAGAAACTGCCCCCCACGTCCAAATGACGGAAGGCGCTGATCTTATGCACCCGGGTCAGATCCGGGTCGGCCCACCAGTAGGAGTAGTAGTCCAGTGTGCCGGATTCCTCTTCCTGCTGAGCGCGCAGCAGCTCACTCAGACTGCTCATGTCCAGTTCCTTCCCCTGATAGATGCGCTGGCGGCCCTCCACGACCTTGATGCCCCACTGAACGGCTTCGGGGTGCATGACCACAAGGTTATCGTCATTCTTTATCATGATGTAGCCGTTCCTGCCGACATGGATCTCCGAGATGAGCTGCTGATACATGACCGTGGAGTCTACCACGAGGCAGGCTGTCTCATCCCCGGCCTTCTTCTTCATCACAAGATAGTGCTCGTCGCCGCTGTGGTACTGCCAGTAGGAGATGTCCTCCGTCCGGGTGATGAGGACATCGCAGACGGCGCTGAGGCCGTAGCAGCTGTAGATGACCTCGCCGTTGCTGTTTTCCAGCCAGACGTCCCGGATGGTATCGCTCCGGGTCACCGTGGGGCGGAACGCTTTGCTGGCCTGTGCTTTTCCGGCGATGGAGTCCAGCCTGTCGGCGTATTCTTCCAGCAGGACGCGGATGCTGTCGGCGGTGCTCTGCACCACCAGCTCCATCTGCCTCGTCTGGCTGTCCATCATGGCGGTGCGGTAGTCCTTCCACACCATACCCACCACGACAGCCAGTGCGGCTACCGTGACGACGCCGATGGCCAGCGGCACCCACAGGGTGCGCAGCGTCTGGAACCATGTCTTTTTCGGGGCGTTCTCCTTCATATCGGGTCCTCCTTTGGGGCGGTCTTGCTCTTCCTGTCTAAAAATGTTATAATTTTATTTATCGCAAGTGAAACAAATTTTTCCGGTCAGAAAAGTGCAGGGAGTTATCATGTCGTATCATGTTCTTATTGTAGACGATGATCCAGCGATTTGCAAACTTTTATCAAAAGTTATGATCAGCAATGAGATGGACCCTCTCGTCGTCAACAGCGGTGCGGCGGCGCTGGACCTCATCGCGCGGCAGAGCAGTACGCTGGATATGATCCTGATGGACATCACGCTGGGCGACATGGAGGGCTTCGATGTCATCCAGACCATCCGGCGCAACGGCGTCACCACGCCGGTCATCATCATCAGCGGCCGCAACGAGGACTACGATTTCATGTACGGCCTCTCGCTGGGCGCCGACGACTATGTCACCAAGCCCTTCCGCCCCCAGATTTTGGGCGCAAAGGTCAAGGCCCTCATCCGCCGCAGCAAGAGCTTCTCGCAGGAGAACAACCAGCAGATCAGCTGCGGGCCTTTCCTCTGCGACACCACCACCATGCGCTTTTATAAAAACAATGTGGAGCTGAATCTTTCCGAGAAAGAGCGCAGCCTGCTGCTGCTCTTCGTGCGCCACCCTCAGCAGGTGTTCACCAAGGATATGATATACGAGCAGATATGGGGCAACCTCATCGCCGTGGACGACAACGCCATCATGGTCTACATCAACCGCCTGCGCAGCAAGATCGAGGACAACGCCCGCACGCCCCAGCACATCATCACCATCCGCGGCGTCGGCTATCGTTTCGTGCCGTAAGAGCGTCATTTATTTTTTCATAGAAACAAAGAAGAGCAGCCAACTGCGCGCGGTGCAGTCGGCTGCTCTCTGGTTTTATGCCGGTATAAAACACAAAACCTTGAAAAAGGAGAATCGCATGAAGTTTGTGTGCATCTTTAGCCGCAAAAGCGGGGGTGAGAAGAGCGAAGGAATCTCCGTGAATCCATTCCGAAGCGTGGTTGGCAAGCCACATTCCCGCTTTTACGCCATATCACTCAATCTTCGCGGAAAGAGAAAGGCTTGACTTCGCGGACGACGTCCATGACCGTGCCGTCGCGGGCCTCGATGATGCCCACGATGCGGTCGCCGAACTGGACCTTCTCCGGCTCGCCGACGATGGAGTAGGCGATGTCGCGCAGCTCCTCGATGGTCTTCAGAGGCACGCAGTCAGCGGCCTTCAGAGCCTCCAGCAGGTCGGGACGGCGGGGGTTGACGGCCACGCCGTAGTCGGTGACGACGATGTCCACGCTCTCGCCCGGGGTGGTGACGGTGGTCACGTCGGTGCAGATGGCCGGGATGCGGCCCTGCAGCAGAGGAGCGATGACGATGGTGCACTTTGCACCCTGTGCGGTATCGGGATGGCCGCCCTGTGCGCCGGTGATGATGCCATCGGAGCCGACGACGACGTTACAGTTGAAGTGGGTATCAACTTCCAGAGAGGCCAGAATGACGTAATCCAGCTTGTTGACGAACGCGCCCTTGTTCATCGGGCTTGCGTACTCGCCAGCAGAGATGGGGAAGTGGTTGGGGTTGGAAGCGACGTTGTTGACCGCGTCCAGGTCGAAGTCCTGCGTATCGACCAGCTTGCGGGCCAGACCGCGGTCCAGCAGCTCGCACATGGGCTTGGTCAGACCGCCGACACCCAGACCCATGTGGATGTTCTTCTCTTCCATGATCTTGGACAGAGAGATGGTGGAGGCGATGGATGCGCCGCCGACACCGGTCTGATAAGAAAAGCCGTCCTTGAAGTAGGGGGTGTTTGCAACGACCTGAGTGCAGTACTCTGCCATCAGGATCTTGCGCTGGTCGGTGGTGGGCTTGGCTGCGCCGGTAGCGATCTTTTCGGGGATACCGATTTGGTCCACGACGCAGACATAATCCACCTTGGTCTGGTTGATCTCTGCGGGGTAGTTGGGGTAGTCCACGAGGCAATCGGTGACAGCGACGACATAGTCAGCCATCTCAGCGTCCACGTAAGCATAGCTCAGGACGCCGCAGTTGGTCTTGCCGCCCATACCGGAGCAGTTGCCGTATTCGTCGCAGGAGGGTGCGCCGATGAAAGCGATGTCCACATGGGTCTCGCCGGTCTCGATGGCGCGGACACGGCCGCCGTGGCTGCGCATGGTAGCCAGCCCCTTCAGCTTGCCGTGGGAGATGGCATCGCCGATCTTGCCGCGGACGCCGGAAGACTCGATGTTGACGATGGTGCCGTCCTCGATCATGGGGACGAGGGCGTCATGAGCCTTGCCCAGAGAGCTTGCGCTCAGGGTGATGTTCTTGAAGCCCATCTTGTGGATCTCTTCCATGACCATGCAGACCACGAGGTCGCCCTCGCGGAAGTGGTGGTGGAAGGAGACGGTCATGCCGTCGTGGGCATTGCACTTGACCAGAGCCTCGTGGATGTCCTTGACCATCTTGTCGTGGTCATTGCGCATCACGGGGGTGACTTTCGGGCTGGCTTTCTGGAAAGCCTTGCCGTCTTTATAATTGTTGCCCTGGAAGACCTCTTTGCCGGTGCGCTCGAGGATCTCTTCGGGAATTTCTCTGCCGACTGCGTTCAACATAATTACAAATCCCCCTTATACACGCCGGATGCCTTGGCCAGATCGATGGTGCGCTTTGCACCGTCGTAGAAGGCGATGTCGATCATCTTGCCGTCCACGGTGAAGACGCCGATGCCCAGTGCCTTCTTGCTGTCGATCTCCTTGACGACCTTCTCAGCGAAGATGATGTCCTTCTGGGTAGGCGTAAAGATCTCGTGGACGATGGGGATCTGACGGGGGTTGATGATGGATTTGCCGTCGAAGCCCATCAGGTGGATGTTCTCCACGTCCTTGCGGAAGCCATCCATATCCTTCAGGTCGGTATAGACGGTGTCGAAGCACTGCACGCCTGCTGCGCGGGCGGCAATGATCATCTGCTGACGGGCGCCCATCAGCTCAATGCCGGTGCCGGTGATGTGGGTCTGCAGGTCCTTGGTGTAGTCGCCGCCGGACAGTGCGATGCCGAACAGGCGCTCATCGCTCTCGCAGATCTCCAGAGCGTTCATGACGCCGCGGGCAGACTCCAGAGCAGCGATGATGAGGACTTCGCCCTCGGGGCGGCCATAGGTCTTCTCGTCCTCGGCGATGGCCTGCGCCACGCGGTGGACATCCTCAGCGTGCTCGGTCTTGGGGATGCGGATGGAATCGCAGCCGCCGGCCACGCAGGCACGGATGTCTTCACGCCAGTAGGGAGTATCCAGACCGTTGATACGGACGACCCGCTCTGCACCGCGGTAATCCACGGTCTTCAGGGCGTGGTACAGGCTGAAGCGGGCGACGTCCTTCTGGTTCTCGGCCACAGCGTCCTCCAGGTCCAGCATCAGGGAGTCGGCCTTATAGATGTAGGGGTCTTTGATGAGGCCGGGCTTCTGCGCATTGAGGAACATCATCGTGCGGCGCAGGCGCTTCTTGTTCGGATTATTCATCGAATGGCACCTCCCCAAGGCAGATTCTCATACTGGTCAACAGAGCGGAACACCGCGCCCTCGATGCGGGCCTTCAGGGTGCAGTCCAGTGCGCCCTTGTCCACGATGGTGATGCGGACGTTGTCGATGTCCAGATTCTTCAGGGTCTCCAGTGCGACCTTGCGCAGCTGGTTGCCGTACTGGTGGATGACGGAGCTTTCGAGGGAGAAATCGATCTTGCCCTCGCCCGGCTCGACGGTCACCATGCAGTCGCTGGATTCCAGAGTGCCAGCCGTGGCTGCTTTCTTGATCTCCATGCTTTTTTCCTCCTTGGCAGGTGGTTTCTTCAATCGTTATACCGTTCTTGCGGGGCGGTGCCTCACTGCGCCGCTCCTGATGGTTCTATCATAATCGGACAATCTTACAAAAGGCATAGCGTCAGTCTTAATATTCGTTAAGAATCGCCAAAAATTTCTCTTGTACACAAGATTTATTCCATTTGGTCATGCTGCTCGCGCATTTTCTCTTCCGTTTCCCCTCCTTTCCTGCACGAGATGCCATCCGGCGCTGTTTTTGCCTTTTTCTCAGCTCTATCCTACCGCACCCGGCGGCATTTGTGAAATGAAAAGATGGAATCCTTATCCATCCAAAAAGGGAATGGGTAGTGCAAAGCAGGCAAAACCACTGGCTGTGCGTTTTGCCTGCTGCGGAAAAGTCCTTTTTTACACGGGGCTGAAGCCCTTACCGATGATCTCGCTGGAGTTTTCTATCATGATAAAGGCTGTCGGCTCCTGCTGGCGGATGAAGTTGCGCAGGAGGATGGCCTGACTGCGCCGCATGGTGGTCATGATGACCGTCTTGTGGGCGTCAGAGTACGCACCGCGCGCTTCAAAGGTGGTCGCACTGCGGTTCAGCTCGTGGATGATGAAGTTGCAGATGGGCTGCGGGTGCTCACACACGATGTTGAAGCACTTGCAGAGGTTCATATTCTCGATGACGTTGTCCACCACCATCGACTTGGCCACCAGACCCATGACGGAGAACAGACCGGTGGAGGGGCCGTACATTGCAAACGAGAGGCCCACAGCCGCCACATCCGCTGCCATCAGGGCAGAACCGATGTTCATGCTGGTGTACTTTTTCAAAATCATGGCGATGACATCCGTTCCGCCCGAGGATGCGTCGATGTTGAACAGGATCGCCGAACCGATCGCCGGGAGCATAATGGCAAATACCAGCTCCAGCATCGGCTGGTCGGTCAGAGTACCGTGCATCGGCACCAGCGCGTCCAGTACCTGCAGGCTCACCGACATCACGATGGTCGCATAAACGGTGCGGACGCCGACGCTCTTGCCCAGAAAGATGAAGCCCAGTACCAGCAGCGCGTAGTTGGCAGCGGTGGTGAAGGTACTTGCCGAGCAGTGGAGCAGCTGGCTGAACACGGTGGAAAAGCCGGTCACGCCGCCGAAGGCGAAGTGGTTCGGGAATTTGAAAAAGTAGATGCCGATGACCATGATCCAGATGCTGACGGTGATGAGGCCATACTCCGCCAGCGTCCGGAGCCATGGATTTTTGATTTCCTTTATTGTTGACGCCATAGTCTGATTTTTTGCCGCCTTCCGGTTTACATGGGGCCAAGGTGGATCGCCTGTGCGATCATCAGCATCACAGAACCGACGGCCAGCCAGATGAGGAACAGCTTCCACATGAACTTCATCCAACGGTCATAGGGGATGTTCACGGCGCTGATGATGCCCATCAGAGCGGTGGAAGTGGGCAGGACGTAGTTGCAGAAGCCGTCGCCGAAATTGAAGGAAAGGATCGCGGTCTGACGGGTAACGCCCACGAGGTCGGCCAGAGGTGCCAGAATGGGAATGACAGCTGCGGCCTGACCGCTGCCGGAAGTCAGGAAGACGTTGATAATGGTGTTTGCCAGCAGCATGGCGGGTCCGAGCAGGATGGTGGGGACGAAGTTCAGGCCGTTTGCCAGTGCATGGACAACGGTATCGGTGATGTGACCGGCGTTCATGATGCTGCTGATGGCCTGTGCCATGCCGATGATGAAGGCCGCGCCCAGCATCTTCTTGCAGCCCTCAAGGAACTCCTTGGAGATCGCGGAGGGGCCAAAGCCGCCCAGTACGCCTTCGATGACAGCCAGTGCGAGGAAGACAGCTGCGGTCTCAGACATATCCCAGTCGAGCTTGATGCCGCCGTAGACGATGAGGATAAGGGATGCGAAGAAGACCAGCATGATGAGGATCTTGCGGGCGTCCAGCTTGCCGAAGGAGTCGAGGTCCGCAGCGTCGCGGAACTCGCTGGTCTTGTCGAGCTCGTACATAGGGCTGAGTTCGGGGTTCTTCTGGATCTTCAGTGCGTAGCGGATGAGGTAGATGTTGGTGATAACATAGAACACAGCAAAGCAGATAAAGCGGTATCCCACGCCGGAATACAGCGGCAGCCCGGCGATTTTCTGAGCCACGATGGTGGTGTTGATGTTCAGAGGGCCAGTGGAGAAGCCGATCGCGCCGCCCAGCAGGATGATGGATGCACCGGTGATGGAGTCCAGACCCATCGCAAAGGCCATCATGACCATGATGGGCGCAAAGGCAATGAACAGGTTGACGCCCTGCGTGGTGCAGATGAGGCCGAACACCAGCGTCAGGATGGGCAGGAACAGATAGACGCGGGTGGAGAAGACCTTCGCCATCTTGGCCACCACGGCGTGGAGTGCGCCGGTCTTGGTCAGGATGTGGAAAGCACCGCCTGCGAACATGATGACCAGCATCAGATCAATGCGCTTGATGAAAGCCTTGACGATGTACAGAGGAATTTCAAGCGGATTGACGGGAGTCTTATCAATGTAGTTGAAATCGTTGGGGTCGATGACCTTGATGCCTGCTTCGTTCTCGAAGCGGGTGTAGGAGCCTGCCGGGATGATCCAGGTCAGCAGGACCGCAAGCAGGATGATGATGCCGATGATGACGAAGGTATGCGGCATCTTGAATTGTTTCTTTTTCGTTTCCATAATTTTTCCTCTCTTTTGACACACCAAAGCGTCAGCTCTGGCCGTTCAGTTCTTTGGCCAGATTCTCATGGAATTCCTTCTTGATGGCTTCCAGCTTTTCCGGGTCTTCAATGAGCCGTGCTCCCGTCAGAGCCAGGATCTTTGCGCCGTAGACCACCGCATTGTGGGCCTCTTCGGTCTTGCCGGCGTCCAGATACTCCTGCGAGTGAGCCGCTGCGCCCTCCGGGACAAAGGCCACGCGGATGCAGGTGCCGGGTACATGGCGCATCACGTTGCCGAAGTCGGTGGAACCGGTCTTCTGGCGGGCCGGACGGATGCAGGGAGCCTTGACCTTCTCGGCCTGCTCCATCACCAGCTCGTTGAGAGCCAGCACCGGGATCTTGTTGTCGAGGCTCTTTTCCTCGATGATCTCCACTTCCGTCTCGGTCATCATGGCCGCGCCCTGAAGTACCTTCCTGACGCGGGCCACCACGCCGTCTAACTCCGTGCGGTTGTAGGAGCGGACATACATACTCGCTTCTGCATAGCCGGGCACCACATTTGCCGCCGTGCCGCCGCAGTTGACGATGGTGTAGTGCATCCGAACATCCGAGGGAACATGCTCCCGCAGGAACTCGACGCCCTGACAGGCCAGGATCAGGCCGTCCAGTGCGCTGCGGCCCTTTTCGGGCTTGAGCGCTGCGTGAGAGCAGACACCATGGTAGATGATCTTGAGCTTGTTGAGTGCCAGCGACTTGACGTCCACCTGCGTGGCCGGGCCGCCGTGCATCATGAGCGCCACATCCAGCTCCTCAAAGGTGCAGCCGTTTTCCAGCATCACGACCTTGCCGCTGATGCTCTCTTCGGCAGGCGTGCCGTAGACCGTGATGGTATACGGTGCGTCGATGGCTGCATCTTTCAGTGCCTTGGCTGCGCCCAGAATGGCCGGTCCCTGCATGTGGTGGCCGCAGGCGTGGCCCAGACCGGCCAGAGCATCGTACTCGCAGAGCAGGCCAATGTTCGGGCCGCCCTCGCCGTGCTTCCAGACAGCTCGGAACGCGGTGTCCATACCAGCAATGCCTCGCTCCACAGTGAAGCCTTCTTTTTCCAGCCAGCCGGTCAGGGTCTCAAATGCATGAAACTCCTGCAGACCCACTTCCGGATGGTCGAAGAAGTCGTCTGCCATTGCAGTCAGGGCAGCTGCGCTCTGCTCAACGCTTCGCTCCAGTTTTTCCTCCAACATAATAAGCACCTCCGTTTTTTGGTACTTTCAGTTTACCAAACCGGAGGTGCTTTGTACATTTTGAAAAAATTATATCTTCATTTTGGAATTCTTATGTTCAGTTTATCAGAGCTTCAAATACTCCTCTGCCGCATCCTTCATCTGCATGATCATAGCTCGCATGGGTTTGGTCAGCTCCACATCCCGGCGGTAGGCCACCACAACGTCCTGTCCGTACCTGGAAATGTCGATGGTGTAGTATTTCACCGGCTTCGGATAGTGGATGTTCTTCTGATAGCCCTGCCGGATAAAGCCCACGCCCAGACCCTCGGCCACCAGCTGTGCGCCAAGCTCCATATTGCGTACTACCCGGATGCGGCCCGGCTTGACCTTGTGATCTTTCAGGATCTTCTCTTCCACCCGCCGGGCGCTCTGCATCTCGGTGTTCAGAAATATCGTCTCACCGCTCAGAAGGTGCGGGTCAAGGAAGTCGAACATTGAGCCTTCGACGGGGACCGCCTTTTCGTTCAGCGGGTGGTCTCCGGGCAGTATCAGCAGAAAATCTTCCATGCCCAGCGGGACAGCCTCCATCTCGGACGTTACGTCGCTCTGGCTCAGCACCACAAGGTCAAGCTCCCGGTTTTTCAGCATGATGGTCAAATCAGCCAGATTTCCTTCCCGGATGACCACATCCACCTGCGGCCACTCCCGCTCGTACACCGACAGTACCGCCGGCAGAAACCAGATGCCGCGCCGCTGTGCGATACCGATCCGCACCTGCCCGGCATTCTCCCGCTCCGTCTGCCGCCTCACCGCCTCGAACTGCCGCTCCAGCTCCAGCATCTGAGAAGCCTTTTCCACATACTGCTTGCCCAGCCACGTCAGCTCGAATTTCCGGCCATTCCGCTCGAACAGCCGCGCCCCCAGGATCTTTTCCACATTATTGATGTACAGGCTCAGTGCAGGCTGTGAGATATACAACCGCTCCGAGGCGCGGGTCAGGCTCTTGCATTCCGCAAGGGTGCAGACGTACTTTTGCTCCTTTAAGTCCATTCGATTCCAGCCTCCTCACCAAATAACGATGTTTTTCTTATTATAGCACATTTGAGCACAAACAAAAAAGCCCACCTGTGTCACTCCTCTCCGAGGAATGACACAGATGTGCTTATCCTGCTGATTATTTTTTATGCGTGATTGAAGCCCTTGCCGAACACCTCGGTGGTGCTGAGCATCGAGATAAAGGCGTTGAGGTTTTCCTTATGGATAAATGCCTGCAGCTGCAACGCCTCGCGGTGGGTGAGGGTCGTATAGATCATGTAGTGGGGCCGGTCGGTGTAGGCACCGTAGCAGGGCGTATAGGTCGCGCCGCGCACCAGCTTGCGCATGACGAAATCGCAGATGGGGTCTTTGTCGTCGCAGATGATGAGGATGGCCTTGCACATCTTCATCTGTTCCAGCACGGCATCGACGACGAGGCTCTTGACCGTCAGACCCACGAAAGAGTAGAGAGCGGTGTAGAGGTCGAAGACGAAGCAGGCTGCCAGCACCATGACGAAGTCGGTGATAAAAAGCGCCTCGCCGGTGTTCTTCATATGGGTGTATTTTTTCAGGATGAGGGCGACGACATCGGTGCCGCCGGAAGACGCGCCCACGTTGAAGAGCAGAGCCGACGCAATGGCGGGCAGGGCGATGGCGAAGACCAGGTCCAGCATGGGCTGGTTGGACAGGGGGCCGCTGAGGGGGACATATTTTTCAAAAAGGGCCAGCTCTGCCGTCATGACGACGGTAGCCCAGCCGGTGCTGGTGGCAAAATCCCTGCCGAGGAATATCCAGCCCAGAATGAGCAGGAGGATATTGGCACAGGATGAAAAAGCTGAGGCCGACAGGGGCGTGAGCTTTGCCACAAGGGCCGCGCCGCCGGTCACGCCGCCGAAGACGAAGTTGTTGGGGAATTTGAAGAAGTATACGCCGATGGTCATGATGCTGATACTCAGGGTGATGATAACGTATCGGCTGACGATCTGCAAGGTCTTTTCCCGCGTGCTGATCTCCATTTGACTGTTTCCTTTCGCCGTCCGCGCGGCACTCTCTTCTCACACGAAGGGCCGTTTCTCTGCCCATTACTTGTGTTATTGTAACACTGCCCACCGCGCCGTTCAAGAGGAAAAAGTTTTTCGCACAAAAACCGCCCGCTTCGTTTTCCACAAAGCGGGCGGCAGATGTTGAATTTATGGAAGTGCTTACAGCTTCTTGCCGGTCAGCATCTCGTAGGCTTCCTCGTACTTGGCGATGGTCTTGTCGATGACGTCCTGCGGCAGGTCGTAATCACTGTCGGGGTTGGCCAGCAGCCAGTTGCGGACGAACTGCTTATCAAAGGAGGGCTGACCGTGGCCGGCCTCGTAGCCCTCCAGCGGCCAGAAGCGGGAGGAATCGGGGGTCAGCATCTCGTCGCCGAGGATGACGTTGCCCTCCTCATCCAGACCGAACTCAAACTTGGTGTCGGCGATGATGATGCCGCGGGAGAGGGCATACTCAGCGCACTTCTTATACAGAGCGATGGTGTAGTCACGCAGCTTGGTAGCGTACTCCTCACCCTTGCCGGGGAACAGCTTTTCCAGCACATCGATGCTCTGCTCGTAGGAGATGTTCTCGTCGTGGTCGCCGATCTCAGCCTTAGTGGAGGGGGTGTAGATGGGCTCGGGCAGCTTCTCGGACTCCTTCAGGCCCTCGGGCAGCTGGATGCCGCAGACCTTGCCGGTCTTCTGATAGCTGGCCCAGCCGCTTCCGGTGATGTAGCCGCGGACGATGCACTCGACGGGCAGCATGGTCAGCTTGCGGCACATCATGCTGCGGCCCTCGTACTGGGGCTGCCGGAAGAACTCGGGCATCTCCTTCACGTCCACGCTCAGCATATGGTTGGGCAGCAGGTCGCGGGTGTAGTCGAACCAGAACTTGCTCATCTGGGTCAGCACTTTGCCCTTGTTGGTGACTTTATTCTTTAAGATAACATCGAATGCAGAGATGCGGTCGGTGGCGACCATGATGAGGCTGTCGCCGTTGTCGTAGATCTCACGGACCTTGCCTTCCTTGATGGGCTTGAACTCAGTCATAGCAAAACTCTCCATTTTCCTTATTCCGTAGGTATCTTTCAGCGTAGGAACAACCTCTCAGTCTCGCTATCGCTCGACAGCTCCCCTAGCGAGGGGAGCCTCTGGCGAAGAGATAAAGCTTTACGGAATGCCAAAGCCTCCCCTCGATAGGGGAGGTGGCACGCCGCAGGCGTGACGGAGAGGTTTCACCGTTTACACTATAATCTTATCACAGGAATTGTCCGTTGGGAAGAAACAGATGGGAGAGAAATGGGCCGATTTTTGTTTTTTTCTCGTGAAAAGTGCTAAAATCCAGCTTAAATTTTCGTCGTTTTGACGGTAAAAGTCGTACTTTCGCCCCATTTTCGCCTGCCTTGCTGACCGAAACGCCGTCATTGACGAAATTTGTGAAAACGTGTATCATGGGTAACAGCATCGCATTTTTCAACTTTTGTCTTTTAAGGAGGTCCATGCCATGCGCCCTCTCATCATCGCCCATCGCGGCGCGTCCCATCTGGCCCCCGAAAACACGCTGACCGCGTTCCGTCTGGCAAAGACGCTGGGTGCGGACGGCTTCGAGTGTGACGTTCAAATCACCCGAGACCGTCACCTCGTGGTGGCCCACGACTACCTCACCGACCTCAAGACCGGCGTCCACGGCAACATCCCGGATATGGACTTCGACGACCTGCGCCAGCTGGATTTCGGAAAATGGAAAAGCCCGGAGTTCGCGGGCGAAAAGATCCCCACCCTCGAAGAGGTTCTGGAAGTCGCACAGGACTTCAGGATGATACATATTGAGTTGAAGCCCTACTTTGACCGGGACGAAGAGATCGTGGACCGGGTCATCGACGCCGTCCTTGACGCCGGGCTGGAAGAAAAGGCCGTGCTCACCTCCTTCGAGTACGGCACCCTCCGCCGGGTGAAGGAGCGGATGCCCCAGATGGCCACCTGCGCCATGACCCTCAGCCCCGAATCCCAGCTCAGCCAGCCGGCCACCTTCTGGGAGAAACTGGGCCTCAAGAAGACCGACCCTCTCGTGGAGAAGCTTTCCAGCCCCCAGGCCCTCAGCGAAGCGGCCGCTCTGCTGGAAGATCCCAGCAGTCTGGACGAAGAGAACAGCGTCCTCATCTACTACTTAAAAGACCGTCTCGATTTTCTCTGCTCCATCTACCCCGGCATGAACCTGGCCGAAATTCTGCAGCAGTATTATTATCAGACGGATTTTGTGAACTATGTGGCCCAGTTCGGCTTCCCGGTGGATTACGTCGGGCCGGAGTACCACGCCTTTTTCCGGGACAAAGACCTTGTCCCCAATGCCCACGCCCACGGCTTCAAGGTCGCGCCCTGGCCGGTGGGCAATGACAGCCGGGACGACCTGCGCCAGCTGTTCCGGCTGGACCCGGAGCTTGTGGTCACGAATAAGCCCGAGGTCGCCGTTTCCATCCTCACCGGGCTGGGCCAGTGGGACGAATCATCCAAAGAGGGTTGACAGCCCTCTTTTTTTAGTCCGTAATAGTCCTGTATCAAACAGTTTTATGTGAAACAGTTCGACCTCCGAACATTCAAAGCTCTGCCATATCATATAACGAACAGAAGGATGGTAACTATGTGTAAAGAAATCAAGCCTTGCTGCACTCCTGTCGCGCCGCCGTGGGAGGTGCCGCAGGTCATCCCGGCCCAGCTGCGCCGGGTGAACAACCTTATTTTCCGCAAGATCGGCCAGTTCTCCCGCACCAATGGCGTGGAGGCCGTGACTCCCATGCACGGCTGGATCATGGAGTACCTCTACCGGAACTCCGACACCCCCGTATTCCAGCGGGACATCGAGCGGGAGTTCTCCATCACCCGCTCCACCGTTACCAATATTTTACAGCTCATGGAGCGCAAGGGCTACATCGCCCGTCAGAGCGTCGCGCAGGACGCCCGCCTCAAGCAGCTGGTCCTCACCGAAAAGGGCCGCCAGTTCCACGAAAATACCATGCTCGCCCTCCACCAGACCGACGAATACGTCGCCGGCCTGCTGACGGAGGAAGAGAACACCGAGCTGCTGCGGCTGCTGAATAAATTATATCTGGGCTTGAAGTGAAACAAATATGAACTTTTTCCGAAACTTTGGAAAAAGCATTGACATTAAAATTGTTTTGTATAAAATTGTTCCGTACCAAACAATTATTCAAAGGAGGCTCAAAGTATGATAAAGAAGCTTGCTTCCCATCTGGGCGAATACAGACGCGCCGCTCTCCTGACGCCGATGTTTTCCGCACTGGAAGCAGTCATGGACATCCTGCTGCCCACCATCATGGCGTTCATCATCGACCTTGGCATTGAAAAGGGCGATATGAACGCCATCGTCAAATACGGCCTGCTCACCTTCGCAGTGGCGGCCATCGCCCTGCTGCTGGGCATTCTGGCCGGCAAGTACGCCGCCGAGGCGTCCACCGGCTTTGCCGGCAACCTGCGTGACGCGATGTATGAGAACATCCAGCACTACTCCTTCTCCAACATCGACAAATTCTCCACCGCCGGCCTCGTCACCCGTATGACCACCGACGTGACCAACCTGCAGAACGCCTTCCAGATGATGGAGCGCATGTGTGTGCGCGCCCCGGTCCATCTGGTGTTCGCACTCATCATGGCGCTCAGCATCGGCGGCCCTCTGGCCCTCATCTTCGTGGTGGCCATCGCCTTCCTGCTGGCCGTGCTGGCAAGCATCATGGTCCCCACCTTCAAAATTTTTGACCGTGTTTTCAAGAATTACGACAACCTGAACTCCTCCGTGCAGGAGAACGTCTCCGCTATCCGCGTGGTCAAGAGCTTCGTCCGCGAGGGCTTCGAGAACGAGAAGTACACCAAAGCCTGCGAGGGTCTGTATCAGCAGTTCGTCAACGCAGAGAGCCGTCTGAGCTTCAACAACCCCGCCATGCTGACGGCTATTTACGGCTGCAACATTGCCCTGAGCTGGTTCGGCGCAAAGTACATCCTGCACGGCGCGCTGACCACCGGCCAGCTGAATGCTCTGTTCGGCTACATCATGAACATCCTGATGGCTCTGATGATGCTGAGCATGGCTTTCGTCATGATCTCCATGTCCGCTGCTTCCGCAAAGCGTATCGTGGAAGTCCTGGACGAGAAGACCGACCTTCCCCCCGCCAAGGCTCCCGTGCAGGAAGTCAAGGACGGCAGCATCCGCTTCGACCACGTCACCTTCAAGTACAAGCACGGTTCCGGCCAGCCTGTCCTGAACGACATCACCTTTGACATCAAGCCCGGCGAGACACTGGGCATCATCGGCGGCACCGGCAGCGCAAAGTCCAGTCTGGTGCAGCTCATCCCCCGCCTGTACGACGCCGAGACCGGCACCGTCAGCGTGGGCGGCGTGGATGTCCGGGATTATAACCTCGACGTCCTCCGCCATGAGGTCTCCATGGTGCTCCAGAAGAACGTCCTGTTCTCCGGCACCATCCTCGACAACCTCCGCTGGGGCAATGAGAACGCCAGCGAGGAAGAGTGCATCCGTGTGGCGAAGCTGGCCTGCGCCGATGAGTTCATCGAGCGCTTCCCGGACAAGTACAACACCTGGATCGAGCAGGGCGGCTCCAACGTGTCCGGCGGCCAGAAACAGCGTCTGACCATCGCCCGCGCCCTGCTGCGCAAGCCGAAGGTCCTCATCCTCGACGACTCCACCAGTGCCGTGGATACCGCCACCGACGCAAAGATCCGGAAGGCGTTCCGGGAGGAGATCCCCGGCACCACCAAGATCATCATTGCACAGCGCATTTCCTCGGTGCAGGATGCCGACCGCATCCTCGTGCTGGACAACGGCCAGATCAACGGCCTCGGCACCCACGAGGAACTGCTGAAGAACAACGCGATCTATCAGGAAGTCTACAACAGCCAGACTCAGGGCGGCGGCGACTTCGACAAGCAGGGAGGTGAGCAGTAATGGCAGAACAGAAAGCAAAAGTCGTCCATGGCCCCGGCCCCCGCGGCATGGGAGGCCCGCGTCCGAAGGTCGAGAACCCGGGCAAGCTGCTCAAGCGCATCATGGCAGAGGTGTTCCAGCACTATCTGCCTCACTGCATCCTCGTGCTCATCTGCATCGTGGTCAGTGCGCTGGCCAATGTGCAGGCAAGCCTGTTCCTGCAGACCCTTATCGACGACTATATCATCCCCATGACCCAGCAGCAGGACCCCAGCTTTGCACCGCTGGCCGGTGCACTGGTGCGCGTCGGCTGCATCTATGTGGTGGGCATCCTCGCCGCCTGGCTCAACGCCCGCATCATGGTCAACGTCACCCAGGGTACCCTGCGCAACCTGCGCACCCAGCTCTTCACCCACATGGAGAGCCTGCCCATCAGCTACTTTGACACCCATCCGCACGGCGACATCATGTCCGTCTACACCAACGACGTGGATACCCTCCGCCAGATGCTCAGCCAGAGCATCCCCCAGCTGGTGTCCAGCGCCATCACCATCGTTTCCGTCTTTGCCAGCATGTGCATGCTGAGCTGGCAGCTCACCATCGTCACCATGCTGATGGTAGCCCTGATGCTCTTCTGCTCCAAGAAGATCACCCAGCAGAGCGGCAAGTTCTTCATCGCACAGCAGCGCGACCTCGGCAAAGTGAACGGCTACATCGAAGAGATGATGGAAGGCCAGAAGGTCGTCAAGGTCTTCACCCACGAGCAGAAGGCCCTCGAGGGCTTCCGCGAGCTGAACGACAAGCTCAAGGACAGCGCCAAGCAGGCCAACAGCTTCGCCAACATCATGATGCCCGTCAACGCTCAGCTGGGCAACATCAGCTACGCCATCTGCGCTCTGGTGGGTGCAGCCATGGCTGTCACCGGCATGGGCGGCGTCACGCTGGGTACTGTCATGGCGTTCCTGTCCCTGAACAAGAGCTTCAATATGCCCATCAGCCAGGTGTCCATGCAGGCCAACAGCATCATCATGGCACTGGCCGGTGCAGAGCGCATCTTCAAGATGATGGATGAGCCCAGCGAGACCGATGAGGGCTATGTCACCCTCATCAACGCCAAGTACGACAAGGACGACAACCTCGTGGAGGCCAACGAGCGCACCGGCATCTGGGCCTGGAAGCATCCCCACCACGACGGCACCACCACCTACCACAAGCTGGAAGGCGACATCACCTTTACGGATGTCGATTTCGGCTATGTACCGAACAAGACTGTCCTGCACGACATCAACCTCTATGGCCGTCCGGGCCAGAAGATCGCCTTCGTCGGCTCCACCGGCGCCGGCAAGACCACCATCACCAACCTTATCAACCGCTTCTACGACATCCAGGACGGCAAGATCCGGTACGACGGCATCAACATCCATAAAATCAGGAAAGCCGACCTCCGCCGCTCTCTGGGCATCGTGCTGCAGGATACCCACCTGTTCACCGGCACGGTCATGGAGAACATCCGCTATGGCCGTCTGGAGGCCACCGACGAGGAGTGCATCGCCGCAGCCCGTCTGGCCAACGCCGACGGCTTCATCAAGCGCCTGCCCGAGGGCTACAACACCATGCTGACCGGCGACGGCGCGAACCTGTCGCAGGGCCAGCGTCAGTTGCTGGCCATCGCCCGCGCAGCCGTCGCCGACCCGCCGGTGCTCATCCTCGATGAGGCTACTTCCTCCATCGACACCCGCACCGAGGCTCTGGTGCAGCGCGGCATGGACGGCCTGATGTATGGCCGCACCAGCTTCGTCATCGCCCACCGCCTCTCCACTGTCCGCAACGCAGACTGCATCGTGGTGCTGGAACAGGGCCGCATCATCGAGCGCGGCAGCCACGACGAGCTTATCGCCAAGAAGGGCAAGTATTACCAGCTCTATACCGGCAATCTGGCCGAGAACTAAGCGTACTACCACAAAAGCCGCCGTGCAGCTTTTCACAGCTGTACAGCGGCTTTTTCTTGTGCTTTGTCGAATTTTATGATATTCTTTAGGTGTCGGCCTTCCGACTCCATTCAAATTGGGGAAGGGGGTGAATGCACATGGAAGATATTCGTTCCTTTATTCTGTCCGTCGCAGCAGGTGTAGTAGCTGAATACATCTACAAGTGGCTTGGCGGATGGTTCAAGGCCGGTAAGCACTAATTAAAAGCAAGAAGCCCCTCGGTATTCGCAGTACCGTGGGGCTTCTTGCTTGCTGAAATTAAGGTGAGCACATGGAATACTCATCCGTTCCTTTATGATTTCATTATATGCACTCTCAGCAAAAAAGTCAAGCGCTTCGCAATTTTATCGATCCAAATCGTGCTTCTTACAGAACTTCCTGCTCACCCAGTACATCCCGGCCCAGATGGCAATGGCGAGGATGAGATAGACCGGATTTTTCAGCGCGCTGACCAGCGACTGGCCGAAGAGAGCCATCATGGCCACCATAACGGCCTTGCCCGCCAGAAGGGTGAGCAGATAGCGTTTCTCGTCAAAGTCCGAGATGCCGAAGGCCAGATGCAGGAACGACGTGGGCGTGAAGGGCAGGACCGCCAGCATGAAGAGGGTGGCGGTGTCCACATGGCTGACCCACTGCTGGGCCTTTTTCAGCTGTTCGGAGCGAGAGGCCAGCTTCCAGAAAAAGCGCTTGACCACCCGCCGCCAGAACAAAAACACCACCGTGCCGCCTGCGGCCACACCGAGCCAGCTGTAGACGAAGCCAAGAAATCCGCCGTGGGCCGCGATATTGAGGGCCACGATGGCGATGAGGGGCAGCGGCGGAAAAATGGATTCCACCATCGCCAGCAGGATAGGGACCAACGGCCCCAGCCCTTCAAAGCCCTCTAACAATGCCTCCCAGAATTCCAGCGTACCCAGCTGGTGGAGCCAGTCGATGAGCATCGTTTCCATCGTGCTCGTACCATCCCTTTCGTTTCTGCCTGATGTTCCTTCTTAGTATATCCAGCATCTATGACCGGGATATGAACAAAATCTGAGCTTTTTTGCCTTATTCTTCCTGTCTCTCCTTACAATACGAAACAGCGTCGTTCTTTCCTGCACGATATTTTATTCTTCTGCCTCAGAAGATGTGTCGGGCGGCCTCTGCTTCGGCGGCCTGCCGTTCGGCCTTGAGGCGCTGACGCTCCAGATACTGGGCCTTCTGCTTCTTCCAGCGGACCAGGCTTGCATCGTCCGGCATCTGGACGCAGCGGGCGAAGGCCCAGTGCAGGCCGTCCCGGCGCGACATCCGGTATTTCTGGAACACGCCCCGGCCGGCCTCGCCGCCCCGGCCCTTACAGACGGGACATTGGGACAGCGTATACCAGCCGCTGCTCCCTTTTTTCAGCCAGACGTCATCCGGCTGCAGGGCTGTGCCGCAGACCGGGCAGGCCATCGTGCCGATGACGGGGTCCAGCTTCCACATAGACTGGTCCAGATAGCCCCGGAAGACCCTGAAATCCCGGTAGTCGCCCGGCGTAGGACAAAGGCTCTGGCGCAGGGTGTCCTCCTCGCTGGGGTAAGCGGCCAGTCCGGCCCGCAGGTCGAGCAGGCGGCAGAGGTCGGCGGTGTAGAGGGTGTCGGACAGAGCGTCGTGGAAGGGGCGTTCCAGCGGGATCCCCATCCGGGTGACGACATTTTCCAGCTTCATCCCCTCGCCTTCCTTGCGGGGGTACTCCCGCAGAAAGAGCTGCTGCAGGTCGTACCAGACCGTCGGGCGGCTCTCGTCGAGATTGCAGAGGAAAAGGTTCTGCTTGAGCACCGGCACATCATCCATGCCCCACTCGGCGAACTCGGCGTCCGGGCCGCACCACTTCATAAAACGGCGGAGGCCCTGGATGATGGGTTCGCCCTTGTCGAGGTCCTCCTGCGTCAGACCGGTGACTTTGGCGATGTGGTGCTGCAGGCAGCGGAAGATGCGGGGACGCAGGTGGATGGAGAAGGTATCCAGCACGTTGGCGTCCTCGTCGATCTTGACAGCACCGATCTCAATGATCTCCCCCCGGAACGTCTGCTGGACACCGTGATAATTAAAGATAAACGGCTGATAGCCGATATTCCACTCCAAATCGAATAAAACTAAGTTGCGCGGCATTTGCGTCTGGTATCCTTTCAAAAAATGAACTTCTCAATGGCCTCAGCCACACCGTCATGGTTGTTGTCGGCGACGGTCACATAGTCCGCCGCCTCCTTGACGGGGGGCTCTGCATTCTGCATGGCCACACCCACGCCGGCAAAGCGTATCATAGAGCAGTCATTGAGGCCGTCGCCGCAGGCCATAAGGTTGTCGCGGGTCAGACCCCTGCTTTCCAGCAGACTGCCGAGGCTCACGTCCTTGGCGACCCCCAGCGGCACAGCCTCGATGAAGAAGGGGCTGGACGGGTAGAGGTCGATCTCGCCCGCAAACTGTTTCCGGCCTGCTTCCAGCACCTCGCTGCGGCGGGCGGGGTCGAGGGTAATGAGCATCTTGCAGATGGGATAATCCACATAGGCGGCGAGGTCCTCCACCTTCTGCATGGGCAGCTTGCAGGTAAAGCACTCCTTCAGCGCCCACTCGTCCTCGGGGCTTTCGGTGACGACGCCCTGCTTATTATAGGTAATGATGACCACGCCCTGCTCCCTGGCGAAGGCACAGAGCTGCGGCACATACTTTGCATCCAGCTGCTTGCGGTAGAGCGTCTCGCCGGTGGCACAGTCGATGATGGCACCGCCGTTATACGAGAGGATGCAGCCGCCCTTTTTATCCAGTCCCAGCTCCTTTGCCAGCGGCATGACGCCTGCCGTGGGACGGCCCGAGGCCAGCACGATGGTCACACCCTTGGCAGCAGCGGCGTCCAGCGCTGCGCGAGTGGCGGGGGTGACGACCTTCTGGTCATTGGTCAGGGTGCCGTCGAGGTCGAGCGCCAGCACACGAATATCTTTCTTTTCCATATCCAGCCTCACTTATTTTTACAGGCCGGAACGTCCCGGCCCTGTCGATTTTATCGCATACTTTTTTATTGTACAATGAATGCACCTCTCAGCGCAAGACTCTTTGTTATATTTCTTCGGCACTTTGGGGTTTGTTCGAAAACACAAACTGTAGTTTGTGGCAAAAAACACGTAAAGATAGACATTTCTAACTACTTATCGTAAAATGTTAGCAGATATTAACATCGTCAAAATCCCTTGAAATCTCCAAAAACCGCGTTATAATAACGGCAGAAACACTGATCCCATGCCCTTTGGGGTACATGAGGGAATAAAAAGGAAGGTATACTACTATGGTCGATATGAAGAAGATCGCTCTGTTCGCTGCCGGCACCCTGTTCGGTTCCGCTGGTTTCAAGCTGCTGTCCAGCAGCGATGCCAAGAAGGTCTACACCCAGACCACCGCTGCTGTCCTGCGCATGAAGGACTCCACCATGGAGACCGTCAGCAAGGTCCAGGAGCAGGCCGGTGACATCCTCGAGGATGCAAAGGCCATCAACGAGGCCCGCGCTGCCAAGGCTGAGGCTGAGGTCATCGAGGACGCTGCTGAGGCAGAGACCACCGAGACCAACGAGTAATTTTGCAGTCTCTGAGCCGCCTGCGGGCGGCTCTTTTTATGGTTATTTTTTGCAATACGCAGAGGATATTCTGATATGAAATGTACTATTCTTCATGAGAGCCGCGGCCGTCTGCGGGTACACGTCTGCAATGTGCGGATGACCCTGCACCGGGCCGATGTGCTGGAAGCCTATCTGAACCACCACGACGCTGTGAGCAAGGCCAAGGTCTACGAGCGGACGGGCGATGTGGTGGTGTATTACACCGGTACCCGCAAGGATGCCGTCGCCGCCCTGAGCACCTACCGTTTCGATGACCCCGAACTGGACGCACTGGTCACCAGCGCCGACAGCCGCCGCATCAATCAGGAATATCAGGAAAAGATGTATAACCTCCTGGCAGGCCGGGTGCTGCGCGAGCTGTTCCTGCCCGCCCCGCTCAACGCCGCCTACACCGTGTTCCGCTCCATCAAGTTCCTCTGGAAGGGTGTGTGCTGCCTGTGGCGCCGCAAACTGGAAGTCGAGGTGCTGGATGCTTTGAGCATCGGCGTTTCCATCCTGCGGGGCGACTTCGCCACCGCAGGCTCCGTCATGTTCCTGCTCAACGTCGGCTCCCTGCTGGAGGAGTGGACCCGCAAGAAGAGCCTCGACGACCTGGCCCGCAGCATGGCCCTGAATGTCGATAAGGTCTGGGTCCGCGCACAGGGTACCGAAGTGCTCATGCCGCTCACCAAGGTCCACCCGGGCGACGAGATCGTCGTCCGCTCCGGCAACATGATCCCGCTGGACGGCACCGTCATCGAGGGCGAAGCCATGGTCAACCAGGCCGCTCTGACCGGCGAGTCCATGCCGGTGCGCAAGACCATCGGTGCCACCGTCTACGCCGGCACTGTGGTGGAAGAGGGCGAGTGCGTCCTGACCACCAAGGCCGAGGGCGGCGCAAACCGCTACGACAAGATCGTGGCCATGATCGAGGAATCCGAGAAGCTGAAGTCCAGCACCGAGAACCGTGCGCTGGCTCTGGCCGATCGTCTGGTCCCCTGGTGCCTCGGTGCTACCGTCGTCACCTACGCCCTGACCCGGAACGCCACCCGCGCCATCTCCTGCCTGATGGTCGATTTCTCCTGCGCCCTCAAGCTCTCCATGCCGCTGGCCGTTCTTTCTGCCATGCGCGAGTGCGGCGCAAGCCATATCACCGTCAAGGGCGGCAAGTACCTCGAGACCCTGTCCAAGGCCGACACCATCGTCTTCGACAAGACCGGCACCCTGACCCGCGCTACCCCCAAGGTGGTCAAGGTCGTCCCCTTCTCCGGCTGCAGCGAGAGCGAGGTTTTGCAGCTGGCCGCCTGCCTTGAGGAGCACTTCCCCCACTCGATGGCCAACGCCGTCGTCCGGGAGGCCAAAGAGCGCGGCATCTCCCACGAAGAGATGCACTCGGAGGTAGAGTATATCGTGGCCCACGGCATCGCCAGCCGCGTCAGCGGTGAGCGGGTCGTCATCGGCAGCCACCACTTCGTCTTTGAGGACGAGCACTGCACCATCCCCGAGGACGAGCGCGAGAAGTTCGATAACCTTGAGCCGGAGTACTCTCACCTCTATCTGGCCGCTTCGGGCCATCTGGCCGGCGTCATCTGCATCGCCGACCCGCTGCGTCCGGAGGCTTCCCGCGTGCTGCGCGCTCTGCGCGGCCTCGGCATCACCAACACCGTCATGATGACCGGTGACAGCGAGCGCACCGCCGCCGCCATCGCAAAGCAGGTGGGCGTGGACCAGTTCTTCGCCGAAGTCCTGCCCGAGGACAAGGCTGCTTTCGTCCAGAAGGCCAAGAGCGAGGGCCACACCGTCGTGATGATCGGCGACGGCATCAACGACTCCCCCGCCCTCTCTGCCGCTGACGTCGGCATCGCCATCAACTCCGGCGCTGCCATCGCCCGCGAGATCGCAGACGTGACCATCAAGGCCGACAGCCTCGAGGAGCTGGTCGTCCTCAAGACCATCGCCAACTCCCTGCAGCGCCGTGTCAGCGCCAACTACCGCTTCGTGCTGACCTTCAACTCTGCCCTCATCGCGCTGGGTGCAATGGGCATCCTGCAGCCTGCGTCTTCTGCCATGCTGCACAACCTCTCCACCATCGGCATCAGCCTCAAGAGCATGACCAATCTCATCCCTGAGGAAAAGGCTCAGAAGGCTCTGGCAGAAAAGAACTAAATCAACTGCTGCATCCCCCTGCCCGCACAACACCCCCGCCTGCACGGCCATCGTGCGGACGGGGGTGTTTTTTGTGCAAGCCAAAACCGCCCCGGGCGATGCGGAACGCCCGGGGCGGAGAGGGGATGTTTTATTTGGTCACGGTTCCGTCCGTGTAGGAAGTACGGTCTACAAGGCCATCATAGGGCGCAGGAACGGTCTGGCCATACTCCACACCCCGGAAGTCCTTTACCGGCACGATCGCGTCCTTGAGTCCTTCGCCGTTGATGCGGATGAATGCAGGCATTGCGTCGTCCTCTGACTCATAGTACAGAACGTACTCATAGCTATATACTGTGTCCTGCTTTCCATAAGCACTCAGCCAGTCTCCATTAGACCCTTTTGGCACTGACAGTTTGAATGCTTCCGTATAATACATTTTTCCGTTGTAAGCATTCTTTCCTGCCAGAAGCCAATAGCTCTCCGTTCCATCTCTCATCAATATCCAAAGCGGTATATCCACCTCGTCCGGCTGATATTTCGTGCCGCTCCTATCATTATCCGCTTCCTGTGTCTTCGTTACAGAGTTCACAAGGTACCGAATCTGCCCGCCGGCACCCTGTTGAACGCCATACTTTTTAGAGCCAATAAATTTCGCCTTGCCCACTACAATATATTTTTCCGTACCATTGACCTCATAAGTCAATAAAGTCTGTGGCCCTTCTCTTCCCAATACCTTGCCCGTATTGCTCAAGCTCCAACTTTTCGCCGTTCCGGTAACTTTATTGTCGCTGCAGGCAGTCAGCAGTCCTACAGCCAGTGCTGCCGCCAGCAGCCCGACCGCGATTTTTTTCAGCGTCCTCATAATTTACCCTTCCTGTTCCGCGTTTTTAATTTGCCGTCACCAAATCGTTCAGTTTCGCATATATTGCTCCCGAGTAGCCTCTCGATGTTCTCTTGGCTGTAAATTTTGCCCGCGCAGTTTTTTCACCCGGGAGGTATATCTCAATATACTTAAGGTCTATCTCTGTACTCGACTTGTTCTCTGTCTCGTAGTACAATGCGACCGTTGCATAGTCATATTCAAATATTTCAGTATAGTAGACTTTCTTATTTTTGACGCGGGAAGCCGCCCGGATTTCTTTCGGGCCTTCTGCGGCGAAAGTATTATTGGTGTGGTCATAGCGGCAGCAGCTATACATGACTTCGCCCAGCACTCTTTCCATCGGATCCAGCTTGCCATTTTTCTGATAGGTCTTATTCACACGGTCGATCGAGTAGATCCCGACCGCTACCGTCTGATTATTTTTATCTTTGCCAGTGTTGTCATATCCGTTTACCCTGGCGATGTTCATGACACCCGCCTGATCTGTGCCCACATAATATCTTGTCCCTACTGTTTCAACATAGAGTTTTGCTCCGCTGGACACATTCGTGCATTCATATACGACCGGGGACCCCATCATCCAGCTTTCCATCGTCATGTACGAAGTGACCGATTCCTCATAATCTATCACCGTTCCCTTATCGATCGAGCTCCCGCTGCACCCGCACAGCAGCGCAAGGGACAGTGCCGCCGCCAGCGCACCGGCGGCAAATCTTTTGACCCACTTCATTTTGATTCCTCCTGTATCATCATCCGGCCCCCGCAGGGTACGGGGGCTTTATTTAGCTTAATTATACCCCCCCCCCCCCTGTCTGCTCTGCAATAGATTTTCGCAAATTCGCAAAATTTTGGCGGATAGCACAGCTTCCGGGCCGGATTTCCGGCATTATGACGAAAAAAGCCGCCGACTGTGTGATGCACAGCCGACGGCTTCCGGTTCTGATATTACGATTTACTCAAGGCCGATCTGCTGGGCGTACTCTTCCAGCAGCTCCCGCTCGAGGAAGGGGGTCTTGACGCCCTCGCGGTCGCGGTAGGTCTCATGGCCCTTGCCGATGACGGCGATGAGGTCGCCCTCCTGTGCGTGATCCACAGCATAATGCAGGGCGTCGAGGCGGTCGGGGATCTCCACGAACTTTGCGTCCGGGTTACCCTTGTTCATGCCCACGCGGATGTCGGCGATGATGTCTTCCACCTTCTCAAAGCGGTTGTTGTCCTCCGTGAGGATGGAGAAATCGGCCATCTTGGCACAAATTTCGCCCATGCCGTAGCGGCGCAGCTTGGAGCGGTTGCCGCCGCAGCCGAACACCACCACGAGGCGGTGGGGGGCGTAGGCCCGCAGGGTGGTGAGCAGGCTCTCGGTGGAGACTTCGTTGTGGGCGTAGTCCAGCAGGATGGTGAACTTCCTGCTGATGGGGACCAGCTCCACGCGGCCCTTGACCACGCAGCGGCCCAGACCTTCGTGGATGGCCTCATCGGGCAGGCCCAGCACCTTGCCCACAGTGAGCGCGGCCAGCGCATTGTAGACGCTGAACTCGCCGGGCATATTCACCTTAACGTCCATATCATCCTTGCCGGAGACATGGAACCGGACGCCGAGGAAGTCGTGGGTACGGAGCAGCTGGTAAGTACCGGCACGGTAGTCAGCCTTTTCGCTGCAGCCGTAGGTCACAAGCTTGCAGGTGTGGCCTTCCAGCAGGGCCTCAGTGTTCTCGTCGTCGATGTTCACGACGCCGGTGGTGCAGCGCTTGAAAAGCTGACCCTTCCAGCTGCGGTATTCTTCAAAGGTCTTGTGCTCGCCGGGGCCGATGTGGTCGGGCGAGAGGTTGGTGAAGACACCGATGTCATAGTGGATGCCCGCCACGCGGTCCATCATGAGGCCCTGACTGGACACTTCCATCAGCGCCGTGTCGCAGCCGGCGTCCAGAAACTCCCGGAACGTCTTCTGCAGCTCATAGCTCTCAGGGGTGGTGTTGGCCGTCTCCTGATGGTGGCCGAGGAAGTAGATGCCGTTGGTGCCGATCATGCCCACTTTGCGGCCTGCGGCTTCCAGCACGCTCTTTATCATGTGGGTAGTGGTGGTCTTGCCCTTGGTGCCGGTGACGCCGATCATGGTCATCCGGCGGGAGGGGTTGCCGAACAGGTTGCCGCTCATGAGCGCCAGCGCATAGCGGCTGCTCTCCACTTTCAGCACGGCAGCGCCGGGGACGGTGGAAAGGTCGATGTCGTGCTGGACCACCAGCGCCGTCACGCCGTCGGCCACGCACTGGGCGGCGTAGTCGTGGCTGTCCCGCTGGGTACCCACGATGCAGACGAAGAGCCGGCCCGGGGCCGCCTTGCGGCTGTCGTAGATGATGTCCTCGATGTCAAGTTCAAGGCTGCCCTGCACCAGCGTATAGGACACGCCCTCCAACAGTTGTTCCAGTTTCATCGTTCAAATGCTCCTTATTGCTGTTCTGCCGCTGCGGCAGTGGGGTCTTCGGCGGGCGCGGCTTCCGCGCCCTCAGTATCGGGTTCGGTGCCGGAGGCTTCCTCCGGCTGGCTCTCGGCTTCTGCCTCCGCCGGGGCGGCAGGCTCTTCCGGGGCCGTCCAGCCCGAGGGCAGGGTCGGCTCACCCTGTGCAAAGCGGAATTTGCGGCTGGAAGAAGCGCTCAGGTGGCTCAGATCCAGCATACCGGTGTCGGTGGGCGAGCAGCCCTTGCCGTCCTCGTTGAGCAGGACATACTTTGCCAGCCGGAGTTTGTAGTCCAGCTCATTCAGGGTACCCAGAAGCACGCTGATGCGGCCCTGATACAAAAACGCCATCTGCTCCGGGTCCTCGAACTCGATGCGGGTGACATCCGCCCCCAGCTCACTGCTGTCCAGTGCGGTCAGCAGAGTGTTCAGGGACTCGAGCCGCTTATCCGTGGGCGGTCCGGCCTCGCTGGATGCGGCGCTGTCAGACGCCGCGCTGCCCGAAGACGGGCCGGACGGTCCTGTCTCAAATTCCAGCTGTGTACCCGGCGTCGTGGATACCGGCTCGCCGCCGCAGAGGATGATAAGGTCCGGCTGGGCCGAATCCTGATCCAGTATCTTCAGCCCCGCAGAAAGGCTCAGCCAGCCGCCGGACGTCTGCATGGCGTAGACGGCAGTGGCCGCGTTGGTCCGCACCACTACGGTGTTAGGGTAATCCCGCTCCACCCGGATATTTTCCAGCAGCGGGAACTGCTTTTCCAGCGCAGCGGCCTTTTCGGCGGGGTCGAAGCTGAAGATGTTCTCTTCCGCGTGGACGCCCAGCGCCTGCAGGATCTCAGCGCTGGAATAGCCGCCCACCTCCTGCACCACCTCTCCATCGACCGCCACTTCTAAGGTGTTTATCTTGAAGAGCATGGTCACGGTGAGGTAGACGCCCACCCCGATGACGCAGAGCAGCAGCGCCAGCGCCGTCAGGCGGCGGATGGCCCTGCGGCGGCGGACAGCGGCCCGGGTCAGACGGCGCTTCTTTCTGCCCTCCCGCCGGGCCGGGCTGCGGAGGTTCGCCTCCGTGGGGCGGTAGCGCCCGCCGCTCTGGGGCCTCCGGGCGCTCTGGGGCCGCTGGCCATTGCGGGGGCGGCTCCCATTTGTGGGGTAGGCGGTCGTGTTCTGACGGGGCCGCTGGCTTCTCTGCTGGCCCTGACGGCGGCTCCGGTTCTGGTTATTGGGCCGTCGCGCCGTCTGCTGGGGAAACCGGATGCTGTTGTCCGCATATCCCAAGCTGTGGTTTTCGAAGGTCACATTGCCGCCCGAGAAGTCCAGCGTCTGCTCCTGATAGCCCTGCGTCCGGCGGCGGTCCTGATTCGAGGGACGCCGGTCCTGCGTCCAGTCGTAGGCTTTGCGGGGCTTTCCCTGCCGCCGGGCGCTGTTCTGCTGGATCGAACTGCTGGGGCGTCGGCTCTTGTTCCGATCCTGCTGCATGGTGCGGCGTCGCCTCCTTTCCGTCTGATTATTTTATCACAAGAGTGCTGCCGAATCAATCACGGCGTCTTGACCAGTTTCATCAGGGCGTCGGCGATGCGGTCGAGGCTGTCGTCCACCGAAAGGGTGCGGGCGTTCCTGCCCATGGCAGCCAGCTTGCCCGGCTCGGCCAGCAGGCCGGAGACGGTCGAGACCAGCTTCTCGCCGGTCAGATCTTTTTCCTCGATGACCACAGCGGCACCGGCCTTCTGCAGCTCCATGGCGTTGTAATACTGGTGGTTCTCCGCCACATTGGGGCTGGGGATGAGGATGGCGGCGCGGCCCTCGGCTTCCAGTTCGGCCAGCGTCAGCGCACCGGCGCGGCTGATGACGAGGTCGGCAGCGGCCAGCAGCTCGGGCATATTGTTGATATATTCCTTCACCACGAGGCTCTCGCCGGGAGCAAAGCCTTTTTCCTTTTCGAGATCCCGGAATAGCTCCACGCCGTACTGTCCGGTGGCGTGGATGTGGAGCACAGGCTTGTGCTCTTTCTGCTCCCATGCGCAGAGGTCGGCCACCACCTCGTTGACACGGCGGGCGCCGAGGCTTCCGCCGAAGGAGAGGATGACGGTGCGGTCACCGGCACCCAGCTGGGCGCGGATGGCGTCCCGCTCCCCTGCCTTCTCGAACACTTCAGGCCGCACTGGATTGCCCACGACCTGCGTCTTTTCGGGCGCACCCAGCTTTTCCACAGCGGCAGGCACGGCGGCGAACACGATGTCCACGTCCGGGGCCAGCAGCTTGTTGGTCACGCCGGGGAAAGCGTTCTGCTCATGGATGGCGGTCTTGATGCCCTTCTTGGCGGCGCAGCGCACCACCGGGCCGGAGACGTAGCCGCCGCAGCCGATGACGAGGTCGGGCTGCACTTCCTTCATCATGGCCCGGGCTTTCGGGCCGGAGAGGACCAGGTTCCAGAGGGTGATGATGTTCCGCTTGATGTTGTTCAGGGAGAGCCTGCGCTGGAAACCGGTGATCTCGATGTGGTGGAAGGGGTAGCCCGCCTGGGTCACGAGACGGTATTCCATCCCCTCCTTCCGGCCTGCAAAGTGTATCTCGGCGGACGGGTCGGCCTTTTTGATGGCTCCCGCGATGGCCAGAGCCGGGTTGATATGTCCGGCGGTGCCGCCGGCTGCGATCAGTACACGCATGGTGATCTCCTCCTTATCTGGATGTGCTCAATATCCCACGTTGGGGTCGAGCCGGATGGTGTTGTCGGACTTTTCTTTTTCCCGCTGTTCCCGCTGGGCGCGGAGATTCTCCCGTTCAAGGCGGGCGCGCTCGCCGCCCCGGCCGATGTTTATCATCACGCCCATCTCGGCCAGCAGCAGGATGAGGCTGGTGCCGCCGGAGGAGAAGAAGGGCAGCGAGATGCCTGTGTTGGGCAGGGTGTTGGTGACGACCGCGATGTTGCAGAACACCTGCCACGCAATTTGGGCCATGATGCCGATGCCCACCAGTGTGCAGTAGCGGTTCTCGGCGTGGAAGGCCAGCCACAGCCCCTGCACGAGGAAGAGCACGAAGAGCAGGATAACGATGACGGCACCCACGAAGCCCAGCTCCTCGCACACGACGCTGAAGATGAAGTCGTTGGTGCTCTCGGGGAGCCAGAGCTGTTTTTCGATGCTGTTGCCGAGGCCGAGGCCGGTGACGCCTCCTGAGCCGATGGCGTAGAGGCTCTGCAGGGTCTGGTCGGTCATCTTGCTCAGGTCGTGGGTCCAGCCGTCCAGACGGCTCTGTAAGTACGGGATGGAGTCGATGTGCTCCAGCACGGTGCGGAGCAGCAGCACAGCGGACGCGCCGCCCGCCCAGGTGATGATGCCGCCGCTGCCGCCCAGCAGCAGGATGGTGCCGCAGATGGCCGTCGTCAGGACGATGCCGGACATATGGGGCTCAAGCATGAGCAGGATAACCACCGGGATGAGGGGCAGCAGCGGGACGATGAGTTCCCGCACGATGCGCTGATAGAGCCACTGGCCTGCCGGGACGCGCCGCCCGGAGGCGGGGTCCAGCTTTTCCAGATGGGGCGCTTTCGCGGCCAGATGGGCCGTGAGCAGGATCATCTCGAACTTTGCGATCTCCGATACCTGAATGGTAAAGCCGATGCGCAGCCAGCGGCGGCAGCCGTTGAGGGGCGCACTGAACAGCACCGCAATGAGCATCACGATGCAGACGACATAGCCCGGCCAGACCATCCTGCGCAGAAAGCGGTGGTCGATGCGGGAGAAGAGCAGCATGACCGCGAGACCCAGACCCAGGCAGAGCATCTGCGACTTGATGTAGTAGAAGCTGTCGCCCATCCGCAGGTAGCCCGTGGTGTAGCTGGCACTGAACAGCATGATGAGTCCGAACACGATGATGACTGCCAGCGTCGCCAGCCAGTTGATGAGCACCTGCGGCCAGGGGCCGGGGCTCGACAAGATGGCAAAGGACTCAGGCTTTTTTCTCCGGATGGTCGCCATCCGCATTCCCTCCTTATCGGGTCCCGGCTCAGCTGGCCCGCGCCGCCTGCAAGGTCAGCGCAAGGCCCAGCATTGCCAGGACTCCAAAGATATAAAAGATATTCACCGGGTCAAAGCCCCGCTTTTCCAGCCAGCGGTGGAGCGGCGCGGTGCCGAACAGCTGCCGCCGCCCGCCGGAGGCTTTCCAGACGATGATCTGCAGAGCCACCATGCCGCCCTCCAGCCAGTAGGGCAGGGCCAGCGGGAGCGTCAGCCCGGGCCAGCCGACGCTCAGCGGCACACAGCCCAGCGCACCGGCTAAAAACTGGCACCCCACTGCACCGGGGCGGAGCTTTGCGGGGTAGAAATTCCAGAGCAGAAAGGCCATCAATGCCCCGGCCAGCGCCGCCGGGAGGACTCCCAGCGGGAACCAGCCCAGGAGGGTCATCGCCGTCATGAGGCCCAGCATGGCGATGAAGGCACAGCCGCAGACTGTGCCGTCCATGCCATCGGCCGTGCGGGCGCTCTCGGCCAGTGCCACTAAAATCGCCAGCCAGACCACCGGGGCCAGCGGCCCGAGGGTGCAGTAGCCAATACCCGGCAGGGCCAGCCCGTCGGGCAGGCAGTGGTTCAGCCCCAGCAGGGCCAGCACCAGCGTGCCGGAGGCCGCTTCCAGTGCCAGCCGCACCGGGCGGCGCAGCCCCAGCGGCGACCGATGCCGCAGCCGGACCAGATCGTCCGCGAGGCCCACGGCCCCGAAGCAGAGCGCCCCGAACAGGGCGATGAGCAGCCGGGTGGTCAACAGGCTCTCGGTCCCCAGCAGCTCCGGCTGGGCGACACAGGCCGCTGTCCAGCCGACGCCCACCGCCGCCAGCGTCCCCACCATCAGGCAGAGCCCGCCCATCGTGGGCGGCTCATTTTCCTCCTGCCGGACACGGAACGCCCGCAGCAGCGGCGTCATCAAATTCCCGAGCGCCGCCGTGAGGACGAACCCCAGCGTTGAGGCGACGATCAAGGCAAAACGAATCATAATAACGATACTCCAAGTATTTTACTTTGCGCAGACGGGATAAAACAGGGCCAGCGCCTTTTCCAGTGCCATGCCCCGGCTGGCCTTCACCAGCAGAGCGTCGCCCGGGGCCATCCGGGCCAGCAGAGCGTCTGCGGCCTGCCGGTAATCTTCGGCGTGGACGACGTCGGCGAGGCCCGCGTCCTTTGCAGCCTTTGCCGTCCGTGCGGCCTCGGGGCCGTAGGTGACAAGGGCGGTCAGCCCGGCCTCTGCGGCCTGACGGCCCAGCTCTTCATGAGCGGGCGCGCTCATCCCGCCCAGTTCCAGCATATCGCCCAGCAGAGCGAAGCGGCGCTTGCAGGGGTACTCTTTGAACATCGCCAGCGCAGCCTTCATGCTGTCGGGGTTGGCGTTATAGCAGTCCTCGATGACGTCCATGCTGCCTGCGTGGACCACCTTCTGGCGCATACCGGTCTGCTCGAAATCGGCCAGACCCGCGATGACGCCCTCGGGCGCGAGGCCCAGACGGGTGGCGGCGGCGTAAGCGGCCAGCGCATTCGCCACGTTGTGACGTCCCATCGCAGGGATCGTCACCTCATAGCGGCCTGCATTTTTATCGCAGAGGGTGAAGGCCATGCCGTCGCCCTCCTGCCGGACATCGAGGGCGCAGACATCGGCGTTCTCGTCGCCGAGGCTGAACCACACGGGCCGGACATGGGCGGGCAGAGCGGCTTTGCGCAGGAAGGGGTCGTCGCCGTTGAGCACGAGGGGCGAACCCTCGGCAAGGCCGGCGCAGATCTCCAGCTTCGCCTTGCAGATGTTCTCCTGACTGCCCAGATTGCCGATGTGAGACACGCCGATGCAGGTGATGATGCCCACATCGGGGCGGGCGCACTTTGCCAGACGCTCGATCTCACCGGCGTGGCTCATGCCCATCTCCACGACAGCGTACTCCGTATCCCTGCCGATGCGGAACATGGTGCGGGGCAGGCCCAGCTCATTGTTCTGGTTGCCCTCGGTCTTGATGGTATTGCCAAAGCCCGCGATGGCGGCGTAGGTCATCTGCTTGGTGGTGGTCTTTCCCACGCTGCCGGTGACGCCCACCACCTTCGGGTGGAACTGGCTGCGGTAGTTCGCGCCCATGACCATCATGGCGTGGTAGCTGTCGGGGCTGATCACCGCCCGTTCAGCCGGGACGCCCTCCACCGGATGATTGAGGACGACGTAGGCCGCGCCCTCTTCCAGCGCCTTGGCCGCGAAATCGTGGCCGTCGAAGCGCTCACCGGGGAAAGCCACAAAGATGCAGCCGGGGCAGACCTCGCGGCTGTCGGTGGTCACGAGGCCGATGGGCTGGCTGTCGGCGAAGCCCTCGGGGGCAAGGCCCTTCAAAAGCAGGTCTGCTGCGATTTTTTCCATAATAAATCTCCTTATCCGCAAGTGATGGTGACGACGGTGCCTTTCTGGACGCTGGAGCCGGCGGCCTCGCTCTGGCTCTGCACGGTACCGGCGCTGTCCCCCGCCACCTGACAGTTCAGGCCGGCGGCGGTCAGCATCTGGCGGGCAAAGTCGGCACTCTTGCCGCTGACGTCCGGCACTTCCGTGTGGCTGCCGGAATAGGTATCGGTGTAAAGATAGATGGTGGTGCCGCTGGCCACCGTTGCGCCCACGTGGGGGTACTGGTAGGTGACGACGGCGGCGGTCTGGTCGCTCTCGCTCTCCACGAGCTGATGCTTGAGGCCTTTGGTATTCAGGGAGACCTGCGCATTGCTCCACTCCTTGCCCACGAGGTTCGGCACCTTGACGGTGTTCTGGCTGCGGTCGATGCCGTCGGTGGCAATGCCCAGATAGGGGGCTATCTCACTGATGATGTTGCCGACCACAGGCGCAGCCAGGATGGACGAATAGTCGGTGCGGGCGTTGTTGGGGTCGTCCAGCATGACATAGACCAGAATTTCGGGGTCGTTGGCGGGCAGGACGGCGGCAAAGGAGGCGACCTTCTTATAGTCGCCGTCGGCGCGGCGCTCCATGTTCAGCTGCTCGGACGTACCGGACTTGCCGCCGATGCGGTAGCCCGCGACGTAGGCGTTGGAGCCGCCGCCGGTGGTGGTGCCGTCGCCGACCTCGTATTCCATGATCTGGCGGATGGTCTCGCTGGCGCTCTTGCTGATGACCTGGCGGCGGACGTTCGCGCCGATCTCCTCGACGACGTTGCCGTTCTGGTCGGTTATCTTATCCACCACATGAGGGGTGACGAGGTAGCCGCCGTTGACGGCTGCCGAGATGGCGGTGCAGACCTGCAGCGGGGTCACAGCCATTGCCTGACCGAAGGAGGAAGACGAAAGCTCGACCTCGCCCAGCTGGCTCTTGGTGTAATACTTCATCATGCCCGTCTCGTTGGGCAGGTCCACGCCGGTGCGCTCGGTGAAGCCGAAAGCGTCGAAGTAGTCGTAGAAGACGCTGGGACCCAGCCGCTGACCCAGCTGGATCAAGTAGATGTTGCAGCTGTTCCGGAGGGCCTCGGCGAGGTTCTGGACGCCGTGGGACTTCTTACCGGCGCAGTGATACGTCTCTTTCGCCACGCCGTAGGCACCGGAGCAGTTGAAGGTGGTGTAATAGGTGGCCTTGCCCGAGTCCACGCCCATGGCGGCCGTGATGACCTTGAAGACGCTTCCGGGGTAGTACAGCTCGGTGATGGTCTTGTTCTTCCACTGGATGTCGCGGTAGGTTCCGGTGTAGTCAGGGTCCTCTTCCGGTATCTTCTTGCCCTGCTCATCCCGGAGATAGTTGCCGTTGGCGTCTTTCTTGTAGATGGTGTAGATCTCCGGCTCGGCGTTCACCTGCTCATTCAGATAGGCCAGATTCTCGCTGAAATCCAGCGGAGCGTTGGGGTCGAAGTCAGGCTTCGAGGCCATGGCAAGGATGGCACCGGTCTTGACGTTCATGACGATGGCTGCGCCGCGGTTCTCGACCGTGTTGGCGTAGATGGCCTCGTTGAGGTAGCGCTCCACGACCTCCTGCACATTGACGTCCAGTGACAGCACCAGATTGGAGCCGTCCTTGGCGGCGTAAGTGGTGGCGTTGGCGTCGGCGATGGCGTTGCCGTAGGCATTGCGGAGGGTGATGGTGCGGCCATTGACGCCCGCGAGGGTGTCATCGTAGGATTTTTCGAGGCCGTAGAAGCCCTCGCCGTCGCCGTTGCAGAAGCCCAGCACCGATGCGGCGAACGCGCCGTAGGGGTAGTCGCGCTGGAAGCTCTTGGACGAAGAGACGGAGACACGGCCCTTCTTGATGGCGGTGCCGTCTTCCAGCGTCTTGGCCTTGGCGTGGTCTTTATTATATTCGCTGATGTATTTCTCGATGGAGAGCTTGACGGCATTGTTCACCTTGGTGGCCAGAACCTGATAGGACGAGCCGTTCTTGGCCAGCGCGTCGTGAACGGTCTGGTACTGGGTCTGATATTCCGCCGAGGAGGTATCTACGCTGTCGAGACTCTCGCCGTCGCCGGAGAGCAGCCGCAGGGTGAGCTGGCGGCTCACATCGGCCAGCGTCGTCTCGTCCACGGTCTTGACAGCCTCGCCCGTCTCCTCGACGGTCTGGCTGGTGAAGAGGGCCGTGCTGTAGCTGGGGTCGGCCCAGATGGTCCATACTACGCTGGTGGACGCCAGCGTGATGCCGGAGGCGTCGTAGATCTCGCCGCGGGTGGCCTGGATGGTGCTGTCCAGCAGCTGCTGCTGGGCCGCATACTGGCGGAAGGTCGCGCCCTGTTTTATCTGGATATTATACAGGCTGTGGGTGACGATGCCCGCAGCCGCCACTACAAAAAATACCGCCGCGCCGAAGCTGAAATGCCGCAGCCGCGCACTGAGGCGCTCGTGCGGGTCGCTGCGGCGGAGGCGGTAGTAGATGCTCTTATGCTGGTCGTTGGAGGGCTTGTTTTGCATGGTATTCTCCTGCAGAAACCAGAAAAGCGTGCGCTGCCGCACGCTTTTCTGTCTGTTTGCTTATTTTGCGCTGCGGACGGAGGCCAGAATGGTCATGGCACCGTCGTGCAGGAAATCCGTCCACTGGTGGACAGCCGACTCCCTGCGCACCAGTACGCTGTCGCTGTCGAGGCGGATGTAGGTGAGCTGGCTCTGGTCCATCTTCATGAGGCCCAGCCGCCCGGCCACTTCTTCCACGCTGGTGATGTTGGTCTTGCTGTTGAGGACACTGTTATAGTAGGTGTACTGGCTCTGCTCGCTCACGAGTTCCGCTTTGGCCTTCTGGATCTGGTCGTTGACCTCCACCAGCTGGGCCTCGCTCCACAGCAGGCTTACCGCAAAGCCCGCCAGCAGCGCCACCGAGATCAGTTGAAGTGCGTGCTGCATGGCCGCCTGAAACGGGCTGAGACGGCGTTTGCCGCCCTTTTCCACCCGCAGTGCGACCTTGCGCTGAGTCTGAGGCGCTTTTCTGCGACGCACCTCAGACGACATATCATAAGCTGGCTGACCCATAGTTGATCTCCTCCTCTTACACTGAGCGGCGTCTTATCCGGCTCAGAGTTTCTCCAAAACGCGCAGATGAGCAGAACGGCTGCGCCGGTTCTCCTCCAGTTCCTGCTTGTCGGCCTCGATGGGCTTCCGGGTAATGAGCTTTGCCTTCGCCTTGCCGCCGCAGACGCAGACTGGGAACTCCGGCGGGCAGGTGCAGGCGGTGGACCAGCGGCGGAACTTGTTTTTCACCAGCCGGTCTTCCAGCGAATGGAAGGTGATCACACACAGCCTTCCGCCCGGGGCAAGGTGGTCGAAGATGGTATCCAGACCTTCCTCCAGAGCGTCCAGCTCGTGGTTGACCGCGATACGCAGCGCCTGAAATGTGCGCCGCGAAGGATTCTTGTTCTTGCGCCGCTCCGCAGGCGGCATGGCGCTGGCCACGATGTCGGCCAGCTGCAAAGTCGTCTCGATGGGGGCCGTCTCGCGGGCCTCCACGATGTGGCCGGCGATCTGCCAGGCATAGGGCTCTTCGCCGTAGTCCCGCAGGATGCGGGAGATCTCTTCCCGGCTGGCGGTGTTCACGAGGTCTGCCGCCGTCTCCCCCTGCTGGCTCATCCGCATATCCAGCGGGGCGTCTGCCCGGTACGAAAAGCCCCGGGCCGCGTCGTCCAGCTGATGGCTGGAAACGCCGAGATCCAGCAGCGCACCGTTTATCTTCTCGATGCCGAGGCTCTCGAGGGCTTGTCCGGCATAGCGGAAGTTTATCTGCACCACCGTGGCCGGGAGCCCGGCCAGCCGCGCCCTGGCGGTCTGCACCGCGTCGGGGTCCTGGTCGAGGGAGACGAGCCGCCCGCCTTTTGCGCCGTCCAGCCGGAGGGCGATCTGGCGGGAGTGCCCCGCGCCGCCCGCCGTGCCGTCGAGATACGTGCCTGCCGGGTCGATGTTCAGTCCGTCGAGGCACTCGTTCAGAAGCACGGGGATATGCTCAAACGAGGCCGGGTCGAACTGTGCCAAATCTTCTGTCTGAGTCATCGCGCCCAGCCTCCTTTCGTTTCGTGTTCCGAGCCGTCCGATACGCCGGACATCTCCCGGGGAGTTTGTCCCGTTTTCTGCTCTGTCATGATACCTGACGACTCTATTTTATTTTAGCAAATCGAAACGCCGAATGCAAGTTTTTTCCTGCGCTTTTTTCCTACAAAATGTTACAAAAAAAGCCCCTGCGAATCGTCATTTTTACTCGCAGGGGACTGGATTCAGGTCAGGAGCGGCCCATCACGCGCCGCGGCGGGGGTTCTGGCGCAGGTTCGCGCGGACGTTTTTCACCTGGGCGGCGTTCTCAGACATCGTCTCCTCGGTGGTTTTCAGCATATTATCGCAGTAATCCGTGACCGTCTGGCGGACGGTGCGGGCCTCGGTCTGGGCAGCGGAGACGATCTCGGACGCACGCTGCTGGGCAGCGCGGACGATCTCGGCCTCGCTCACGAGGATGCGGGCGCGCTCTTCTGCCTTCTTGACGATGGCCTGTGCCTGCGCGTTGGCCGACTCGATGAGCTGGGCGCGGTCGCTGACGATGGACTGGGCCTGACGCAGCTCCACGGGGAGGTTTGCGCGGATGTCATCGAGATAGTCCCGAATTTGTTCCACATCCACGATGCGCTTGCCGCCCGAAAGGGGCATTCCGGTGCTCTCTTCCAGCAGGTCCTCGATGGTATCCAAAAGCTCGTTGACGTTCATCACGCTTCTCCTTCTTCCTCTGCGGCGTCTGCCATGGGTCTCACATATTTCCAGAGCAGGACTTTGCCGTACTTATACTGCTTCTTCAGCTGTAGACCGCCCACTTCGGCGGGGAGGACGAGTTTCGTCTCGCTCTCGCAGATGACGATGCCGCCGGGGGCGACGCACTTATCCACGATGGGGAGGATATTTTCCAGCGTGCCGTTGTGGAAGGGCGGGTCCAGCAGCACCAGATCGAACTGCTCCCGGCAGGCCGAGAGGAAGCGGGCCGCTTCGCCGATGTTGACGCGGCTGCGGTCGAAGACGCCGCAGTTCTTGCAGTTCTTCATGACGATGTTCACAGCCTCGCGGTTCTCGTCCAGGAACACACACCGGGCAGCGCCCCGGCTCAGCGCCTCAATGCCCAGCTGGCCGCTGCCTGCGTACAGGTCCAGCACACGGGCTCCGGGCAGGTCGAACTGGACGATGCTGAACATCGCCTCCTTCACCTGGTCGAGGGTGGGGCGGGTAATATCCGTGCCGGGCAGCGCTTCCAGCCGTCTGCCGCGGGCTTCTCCTGCAATGACTCGCATGGTTTTGGCCTCCTTCGGGTCTTTCCTGTTATCGTAACTTCATATTATCGTCATACCGCCGGTCTTTGTCAAGGGCAGCGTCATGATTCGTTGCGTTACGGTCATGAATGTGCTAAAATCATACCAGAACGCCGCTTTTTCGGGCGTACAAAAGGAGAGTATTTATCATGAAAGTCCTGCTCATCAACGGCAGCCCCCACGAGAAGGGCTGCACCTATACCGCACTGAACCTCATTGCCGGGGAGCTGAACGCCGCCGGCATCGAGACGGAGATCCTGAACGTCGGCACAAAGCCCGTGGGCGGCTGCATCGGCTGCGGCGGCTGTGCCGCCGGCAAGGGCTGCGTCTTCGGCGGCGTGGTCAACGAGGCCATCGAGAAAGCCAAGACTGCCGACGCCTTTGTCTTCGGCACGCCGGTGCATTACGCTTCCGCCTCCGGCAACATGACCAGCTTCATGGACCGTCTCGCCTACGCGGGCGGCAGGTATCTGGCCTACAAGCCCGCCGCCATCTGCTGCTCGGCCCGCCGCGCCGGCACCACATCCACCCTCGACCAGCTGGTGAAGTACCCCGAGTTCTTCCATATGCCGCTGGTGAGCGGCTCCTACTGGCCCATGGTCCACGGCTCGAACCCCGAGCAGGTGCTGCAGGACGCCGAGGGCTGCGCCGTCATGCAGGAGCTGGGCCGCAACATGGCCTGGCTGCTCCGGTGCATCGAGGCCGGCAAAACCGCAGGCATCCAGCACCCGGAGAATCCCCGCAGACCCATGACCAACTTTATCCGCTGAGCTTTTTCAAAGAAGGGCCGCGTTCCCGGCGGGAACGTGGCCCTTCTATCTGAAATTTTATTCAGAAACCGATAAAATCCGGCCCGGATTCTTTTTTCGTTCATAACTTTGTGGTAGCATAGGAACTAAAGTATTTTGCCACGGAGAACATTTGCCATGGAACACTACGATTGGAACGACGGCTGGCTCTTCACCCCGGTCTTTGACCCCGCCATCGTGCGGCCGGAATGCCCGGAGCTGACCCTTGAGCCGGTGCGCCTGCCCCACACGGTCAAGGCCCTGCCCTACAATTACTGCAACGAGAACGACTACCAGAAGCTTTCGGGCTACCGGCGGGAGTTTTTTGCGCCCAAAGAATGGGAGGGCCGCACCGTCCTGCTCACCTTCGGAGCCGTGGCCCATGACGCCACGGTGTTCTGCAACGGGCGGCGGGTGTTCCACCACAGCTGCGGCTACACCGCTTTTACCGTCGATTTGACCAGTGCTCTCCATCTGGGCCAGAAGAACGTGGTGGCTGTCCGCTGCGACAGCCGCGAAGATCTGAACATCCCGCCCTTCGGCGGGCAGATGGACTTTCTGACCTACGGCGGCATCTGCCGCGCCGTCTGCCTCGACGTGAAAGAGCCCGCCTACCTGCGGGACATCTTCATCGAGACGAAGGCCGAGGGCGATTTCCGCATCTACACGGCCACCGTGGGCGAGACGGTGGGCTGCACGTTACAGGCCGAGATCCGCAGCCCCTCGGGCAGCCGAGCGTTCTACACCGGCGAGCTGTCGCTGCCCATCACCGGCGCACTGAACAGCGTCCATCCGTGGAGCATCGAGCACCCCACCCTCTACACCCTGACCGTCCGGCTCATCCGTCCCGGCACCGGCGGTCTGCCCGACCGGGTGCTGGACGAGAAAAGCTGCCGGTTCGGCTTCCGCACTCTGCAGTTCGTGGCGGGCGGGCTTTACCTCAACGGCCAGCGGGTGGAGCTGCGGGGCCTCAACCGCCGCCAGAGCTATGCCTATCAGGGCTATGCCATGCCCGACAGCATCCAGCGGCTGGACGCTCAGCTCCTGAAAAAGCAGCTGGGCTGCAACGCTGTGCGCCTCACCACGCCCCCCAGCCCCGCCTTCCTCGATGCCTGCGACGAGCTGGGCCTTTTGGTCTTTGTGGAGATGCCCGGCTGGCAGCACGTCGGCGACGACATCTGGAAAGCGCAGGCTCTGCAGAACTGCCGCGAGATGGTCTGCCAGTGCCGCAGCCACCCCAGCATCTTTTTGTGGGGCGTGCGGGTCAGCGGCAGCGCCGACGACGAGAGCTTTTATAAGCGCACCAACGAGACGGTGCGCCGCCTCGACCCCACCCGCCCCACGGCCGGTACCCGCAGCACCCGCCGCAGCCAGCTTCTGGAAGATGTTTACGCCTACACCGACTACTCCTACCACGGGCGCGGCGTCGGGTGCGAGGCCCGCACCGCCGTCACCCCCGACACCCGGAAAGGCTATCTCATCAGCGAGTTCGAGGGCGCCCAGTTCCCGGCCAAGTCCTTCGACGACGAGCCCCACCGCCTGGCGCAGGCCCTGCGCTACGCCGCCGTCCTCAACGACACCATCGCTCAGCAGGGCGTGGCGGGCAGCTTCGGCTGGTGCATGACCGACTACAACACCCACCGCGAATTCGGCAGCGGCGACCGCATCAGCTATCAGGGTGTGATGGACATGTTCCGCAGCCCGAAGCTTTCTGCCGCCGTCTACGCCAGCCAGAAGACGCCCCGCTCCCCTTCCGACATCGTGCTCGAAATTTCATCCAGCATGGCGCTGGGCGACCATCCGGGCGGCTTTGCGGGGGCGTGCTGGGCATTCACCAACGCCGAGAGCCTGCGGCTCTACCGGGACAACGACTTCGTAGCCGAGTTCACCCCCGACCGCCGGGGCCGCTTTGCGGCTCTGCCCCACCCGCCCATCGAGATCCACGATTTCGTGGGCCTGCTGCTGGAGAAATACGAGGGCATCGACCGCACTGCCGCGCCGCAGGTGGCCGCCATCCTCAACGAGATGCGCCGGGACGCCATGGAGCTTTCGCCCCTGTCCCGGGCGCGGATGTACTCGCTGCGCCTGAGCTGGAACGAGCTGGTGCAGCTTTACTACAAATATATCGGCGTGCTGGGCAGCCCCGCCGCCGTCTACCGCTTCGAGGCCGTGTGGCATGGCCGGGCCGTCCGCACCGTCGTGAAGGAGCCGGTGCAGAGCGTCCGGCTGGAATGCACCGTCCACAATCCCATCCTGACCGACGGCCCCACCTGGGACTGTGCCGCCGTGAGCCTGCGGGCCATCGACCAGAACGGCAACCTCCTGCCCTATTGTGGTGAGGCCGTTCAGCTGAGCGCAGAGGGGCCGCTGCGCATCCTTGGCCCCAGCGTCGTCCCTCTGCGGGGCGGCATGGCAGGCACCTATCTCGCCACCACCGGCGAGGCCGGCCCGGCCAGGCTCCACTGCCGGATGGAGGGTGCTTTGGACACCGAAGTTTCCCTCACCATCCGCTGCCGGGAGGAGTGAGCGGCCCTTAAATGCCGTCTCTTTACGATAGGTTTGCACTCTGTTCAAAATTTTCTCATGGTTGCATGGTATCCTGAAAGCAGAAAAACACAGAAGGGCGGCGCACCCGCCCCTCTTTTATGAGGAAGGATGTTTATGAAAGAAAAGATACGCCAGTTCATGATAGGCCGCTACGGCACCGATGGTCTGAACCAGTTTTTGAACATCGCCTCTCTCGTGCTGATCCTGGTCTATATCCTCACCCGTCTGCCGCTGCTGCTGTACGTCGGCGTGGTGCTGCTGGGCTTGTGCTACTACCGGATGTTCAGCCGCAACATCTCCAAGCGCACCGAAGAAAATTATAAATACTACGCCGTGAAGGACCGCATCCGCAATAAGTTCAGCGGCCTGAAGGACCAGTGGGACAACCGCAAACTCTACCACTATTACCGCTGCCCCCAGTGCCGCCAGAAGCTGCGCGTTCCCCGGGGCCGGGGCCGCATCCAGATCTCCTGCCCCCGCTGCGGCACCCAGTTCATCAAGAAGAGCTGACGTATGTTTGGATATGTCATCCCGAATCAGGCCGCGCTGGACGACGAGGCCAAGGCCCGCTACCGCACGGCCTACTGCGGCCTCTGCCGCCGCATCGGTGCGCTCCACGGCCTGCGGGGCCGTCTGACGCTGAGTTACGATCTGACCTTTCTGGATCTGCTGCTTTCCAGCCTCTACGAGGGTGAGAGCGAGTGCATCACCGGCAGCGGCCACTGCCCCATCCACCCCATCCGGAAGATAAATTGGCGGCACAGCGGCCCCACCGACTACTGCGCCGATATGAGCGTGGCTCTCCACTACTACAACGCCGCCGATAAATGGAACGACGACCACAGCCTGCTGGGCCTCGGCTTCGAAAAGCTGCTGGACTCCCCTGCTCAGACCGCCGCACAGCGCTGGCCCCGACAGTGCAGCGCCATCCGCACCTGCCTCGACCGGCTGGCTCAGCTGGAAGCCGAGGGCAGCGAAGACCTCGACGCTGTGTCGGGCTGCTTCGGCGAATTGATGGCCGAGCTGTTCGACTACAAGCAGGACCACTGGTCGCCGGAGCTGCGGAGCATCGGCTTCCATCTGGGCAAATTCATCTACCTGCTGGACGCCTACGATGACCTGGCACGGGACGAAAAAAAGGGCGCATACAATCCGCTGCGCTCCCTCAGCCGTCAGCCCGGCTATGAGGAAGAGATGCGGGAAATTTTTGAGCTGCTGTTGGCCCGGTGCGCCAGAAGCTTCGAGCGTCTGCCCTGCGTAGAGGACGCGGACCTTCTGCGGAACATCCTGTATTCCGGCGTGTGGCTCAAATACAACTGCAAACAGGCCAAAGAGGCTCAGAAAAAGTAACCAATTCCGCCCAAAAGGCGGATTTTGTCTTGATTTTGCAGGCACTGTCCTGTAGACTGTAATATTGTATGGAACGAAAAGGCCGCGCATGGCCTGAGAGACGTGAGGAAGTAGACCCATGAGAGATCCCTATGAGGTGCTGGGCATCCAGCGCGGCGCAACCGACGACGAGATAAAGAAAGCCTACCGTGCCAAGTGCAAGCGCTGGCACCCCGACCTGAACCCCAACGACCCCACCGCCGAAGAGCACTTCAAAGAGGTGCAGGCAGCTTACGACGCCATCACCAAGGGCGACACCGGCCCCCAGATGGGCGGACAGCCCGGCGGCGGTTACGGCTACGGCCAGCAGGGTTATTATCAGGGCGGCTACCAGCAGGGATACGACCAGGGCTACAGCCAGAACGGCTGGCAGCAGGGCGATTTCGGCTTCGGGTTCGACCCGTTTGGTTTCGGGTTCGGTTTTGGCGGCTACCAGCAGCAGAGCGGAGCCAGCTACTCCGGCTCTGACAGCCCCGAGATGCAGGCGGCCCGCAACTTTGTAGCCAATGGCCGCTACGCTGAGGCCCGCCGGGTGCTGGACGACATGAACAACCGCTCGGCACGGTGGTACTACCTCTCCTCGCTGGCCAATCAGGGCCTCGGCAACAGCATCGACGCGCTGCAGGACGCCCGCCGCGCCGTTCAGCTGGACCCCAATAACACCGAATACCAGATGCACCTGCGCCGGATGCAGAACCCCGGCCAGACCTACCGCACCCAGACCACCTACGCCCAGCCCGGCGGGCTGATGCGCTGGTGCTGGAGCATGATCTTGCTCAATCTGCTCTGCAACTGCTGCTGTGGCGGCGGCTGGGGCTGGCGGTTCCGGATGTAACTAAAAAACGAAGGAGCATTGCTAATGCAGTGCTCCTTCGTTTTTTAGCGTTCGGCCAGTCTCGCAATTCCGAGGCCATCCTTCACTTCGACCTCAACAGCAGAATCCCGAGATTCATCTTCATAGCTAAGCAGCATCCACCTGTTCCAATAAAGTTGGTATCTCCTCTCTATCGGCCTTGCTCCGTTCATGAGGTCCTCTTCAAAAAACAAAAATCCATTTTCATCTGTGGCCATTTTATAGAAATTTTCCTTTTCTTCCTCCAGTTCATTTGGGTGCTCTATGTAGGCTTTCAGCTTTGTATTCGGCAGAGGATAATCGTCTCCCGCCCATACGAGCACCCGGAATTCCTCATCCTCCGACACTTCTTTTGTCTCCCGCATGGAAACATAAGCTCCTTCCCATCCGTCCTTTTTTCCTCCGGCTACAACTTGAAGGGAGTAGGGTGAAACATAGGGACTGTAACCGTCCGCTTCTACCGCATAGTAGTATATCCCGGGCTGCAATTTTTCAAACACCATCGGTTTTGATAACTGCCCTCGTTTCATCTGTACAATTTTCCGCGTTTCGGCATCCAGAAGCGATATGATTACCTGATGCTTGCTAAGGTCATAGTAGTTATACAGCACCATATCGCTGCTGTCACCCAAGTATTTTGCCTTGGAGCAAAACAAAAAGGGGGATGCGGTTATCTTGAATTTGTCCTCAGCACACGGTTGGATCTTCTCTCTATCAAATTCGAAGTCCAGCTTTTCAGCTTTCGGTATGAGTTTCCGACCCTTGTCCCACGTTACATAGAGAATGATGTCCACCTTTTCCCCCATCCGATGATAAATAAGGCTTCCCGGCACATAGTTGATGCCGTACACCTTGAATTCCCCATCACTCTCCTCTACGTCCTCATTTTCTCTTTGGTTCGCCGCCTCGTCATATACGATGTCCGCTATACTGCCGGGCGCGGAGATCTCCTTTTCCACCTTTTCATAACTATCGTAGAAATTGATGTTTGGCACCTCGTAATAGTGAAGCTTGCAGTATTCTCCGTAACAAAAAAAGATAATTGCAACTACCAAAAACAGTTCTCCTGCACACCGCTTCAGAGGCTTCTCTTCCTCCTTATCATTCTCCGAATCCTTATTCTCCTGAAAGAGCTGAGCGATTGCCACGACTGCAGCAATCCCCATGATCACCGATGTTGTAGAGTTATAGATCGTAAGCATTCCTTTTGCAAACACCGGATCTATAGAATCGCGAAGGAAATCCATCATCATCCCCAGCATCTTCATTCCCCCTTTTTATTTTTTTCGTCCGTGACTCTATAATAAACATTTTCCCGACACATTTCAAGGGTTTTTTGTAGTTTTTACCATAATCTTTTCGTTGATATTTTTCTTATATATACATCATGCACAATTTTATTTGAAATAAACTAGTATACATAACAGATTGCGTGTGTTTTTTCCAAAATTTGTTTTCGTGTGTACACGCAAAAAAGAGTGCCACCGCACGATTCCTCGTGCAGCGGCACTCTCATTTCATTTTACTTTTTTCAGAACAGCACCCTTTAGCTGATGACGATAGTCCGTGTGATCTTCTCGCAGGAATAGTTGCCGGAGACTGTTGCCGTCTGGGTGTAGATACCCGGCTGCGTCGGGAACTCCGTGGACTTGCTGCTGAACAGGCCCTTCTTTTTATAAGTACAGGTGACCTTGGCATTATCGACCACCACGCCGTCCGACTCCAGCAGAGCGCCGACATTGTGTGCCTCAGCCTCGGCCAGCGTCATCCCGGCGGGAAGGTCTTCGGCCCAGTAGAGGCGGACGCCCTCGGTCTTGGGCTTTATCTTGAACATGGCCACACCGGCGGTGTTCAGATCGCCGGATTCCAGCGCCACGGCACCCGCGATATAGCTGCCCGAATCCACGGGCTGCTCATCCAGATAGATGCGGCTGAACGCACCCTCGGGAAGGTAGCGGCGGATGAGCTCGAGGGAGAGCTTCAGGCCCATGGACATATCTTTCAGGGTGGGGATATAGAATTTCAGGGTATCCATCACCTTGACGACCTCATCGGCCACGCCCAGCAGCACGCTGACATCGTTGCCGTCAATGAGCTGTTTGACATAGGCATAGACATTGAACTCTTCTACCTGATCAGGGGTCTTGGACATCTTGCGGGGCAGGGGTATCATCTTGAGCAGGGTGCGGAGCTTATCGGAGAGCACGAGGGTGACGTAGCCCTTGGCTTCGCCCTTGATGCCCAGCACCACGCCGATATACTGCGCGTCCGCCGGGCGGGTGACTACCGACAGCTCGAACGGGGAGCCATAGACCAGCTTGCCGGTAGCCTGCAGACGGATGGAGACGACTTCATTCGTCTCTTCCAGCCGGGTCTGAGAGGCGCGGGGCAATTCGGTCTCTGCCGAGGCGGCCAGCACCGGGGTCATCATGCTCAGCATGAGGGCTGCTGTGAGAAGCAGCGAAAGCAATCTTTTGGCCTTCATATGGACAAACCTCCTGTATTCATCATCTTCAGCCGGGCGGGCCGCACAGGCTGACACTCCGGCTGATATAATTTTACCGCAAATCCCTGCTGTGGTCAATGACGGGATTCAAGCGTATCCGCTTGCGAAAAGACCGCCGCCCCGGCAGGGCAGCGGCCTCAGAAAATTTTATCGCAGCATCACAGGATACGCACCCGGACGACGGCGGGGATGGCCGAGAGCTTCACGGCCAGTGCATCATTCACGGCACCGGTGGCGTCCAGCATGGTGTAGGCCATGTTCTTCTTGCTCTTGTTCACCATGTTCTCGATGTTCAGGCCCGCCTCCGTGGTCAGGGCGGTGATCTGGCTGATCATGCCCGGCTCGTTCTTGTGGATGATGCAGATGCGCTTGCCGCCGGCGCGGGGCTGATGCACCTCGGGCATGTTCACCGAGTGGGTGATGTTGCCGTTCTTGAGGTAGTCGCTGAGCTCCTGGGCGGCCATGACCGCGCAGTTGTCCTCGGCCTCCGGGGTAGAAGCGCCCAGATGAGGCGTGCAGATGACGCCCGGACGGCCCAGCAGAGCTTCCGTGGGGAAGTCGGTCATGTAGCCGGACACTTTGCCGGTGTCAAGGGCTTCCAGCAGGGCGTCGGTGTTCACCAGCTCACCGCGGGCGTAGTTCAGCAGCCTGACACCGTCCTTGCAGAGGGCCAGCGTCTGGGCATTGATGGTATCCTTGGTGGTGGGCAGATACGGCACATGGATAGTGATGTAGTCGCAGAGGGGCAGCATATCATTCAGGTTGACGCAGTGACGGACCTGACTGCTCAGGTTCCACGCAGCATCAATGGAGATATAGGGGTCGTAGCCGTAGACCTCCATGCCCAGCTCGATGGCGCAGTTGGCGACGCGGGAGCCGATGGCACCCAGGCCGATGACGCCGAGGGTCTTGCCCTTGATCTCGTTGCCCACGAACTGCTTTTTGCCCTTCTCCACCCTCTTTGCCATGGCAGGGTCGCCGGCAAGACCCTGCGTCCACTGGGCGGCAGCCGCCACATTGCGGCTGCCCGCGATGAGCATACCGATGACCAGTTCCGCCACAGCGTTGGCGTTGGCACCGGGCGTGTTGAACACCACGATGCCCTGCTCACTGCACCGGTCAAGAGGAATATTGTTGACACCGGCACCGGCGCGGGCAATGGCCAGCAGGTTGTCATTGAAGGTGGTGTTCAGCAGGTCGGCGCTGCGGACAAGGATGCCGTCGGGGGCGTCGGCGTCCACCGAGACGTCGAACAGGTTTTTGTTCAGCTTTGCCAGACCTACCGGGCTGATGGCGTTCAGGGTTTTTATCGTATACATAGGTGTGATCTCCTTTTGGAACGGGCTTGCCCTCTCCGTCTTTGCTTCGCAAATCCACCTCTCCCAAAGGGAGAGGCAAAAGCCTGACGGTCAGGTTCAGGCTCTCCCTTTGAGGAAAGACTTCCCCCGGGCCGGGGGAAGATGTCGCGCAAGCGACAGAAAGGGGAGTCTGTCACCGAAGGTGACTGAGAGGGCAAGGACGATATAACTCATGCATTCTCTTTGCGGAACTTCTCCATGAAGTCCACCAGCTTGTCGATGCCCTCGGCTGGCATTGCGTTGTAGATGGAGGCGCGCATACCGCCCACGAGGCGGTGGCCCTTCAGGTTGACGAAACCGGCGTCTGCGGCCTCGGCGCAGAACTTCTTGTCGAGGTCAGGGTCAGGGCTGGTGAAGGTGACGTTCATGGTGCTGCGGTAGCGGTGCTCCACGGGATTATTGAAGAAGTCCTGACCATCGAGGTAGTCGTACAGGACCTTGGCCTTGGCCTCGTTGATCTTCTGCATATTGGCAAGACCGCCGATGTCGTTTTCCAGATACTTGAGCACCAGACCGGTCATGTAGATGCACCAGCAGGGCGGCGTATTGTACATGCTGTCCTTGGCCAGCAGGGTGGTGTAGTTCATCATGGTAGGCACATTGTCGGCGGCATGGCCCAGCAGGTCGTCCCGGACGATGGCGATGGCCATACCGGCGGGGGCGACGTTCTTCTGGACGCCGAAGTAGATGCAGCCGTACTTGGTGACGTCCACGGGCTTGGAGAGGATCATGGAGCTCATATCCGCCACCAGCGGCACACCCTCCACCTGAGGCACCTCGACATACTGGGTGCCGAAGATGGTGTTGTTCTGGCAGATGTGGATGTAGCTTGCATCCTTGTCGTAGTCGATGGCGTTCACGTCCGGGATGTAGGTGAAGTTCTTATCCTTGCTGGACGCGACGATCTTGGCCTCGCCGAACTTTGCGGCTTCCTTTGCGGCCAGGTTGGAGAAGTTGCCGGTGACGATGTAGTCGGCCTTGCCGGTGGTCATGAAGTTCAGCGGCACCATGGCGAACTGCTGGGTCGCACCGCCCTGGAAGAAGCCGACCTTATAATGATCGGGAATGTTCATCACCCGGCGCATGGTGGCTTCGGTGTCGGTGATGATGGCGTCGAACCACTTGCTGCGGTGGCTCATCTCCATCACGCTCTGGCCGCTGCCGCCGTATTCGAGCAGCTCTGCCTGAGCCTGCTTGAGCACCTTTTCGGGCAGCATGCTGGGACCTGCGCTGAAATTATAAACTCGTGCCATGACGTGTTCTCTCCTTTTCCTCTATCTGACGGCCCGTTCGGGCGTTGTGCTCTGGATTTGTCCGTAGTATAATGGTTTTGAGGGGTGCAAAACAAGAGCATCTTTGCACAAAGTTGAGCCGTCAAAGCCTGGGCGAGCGCACGAAGCGCACAAATGTCCCTGTGCAGAGGACATTTTCAGAGATATTTGTAAAACAACTAGTGGAGAGCCGCATGACTGCTGGGTTTTCTGCTCTTGTCCTTTCTCCTGATTTTTGCTATAATGGCAGCATCTGAGACAAATGTAAAATCAAGTTTTTTATTCAAAAAGGAGAGATGGCCCCCATGTATGGCATTCCGGACAGGCTGAAAGCCCTTTCGGCGGCGGAGGAACAGGTACTTCTGGCCCTGTGGGACTGCAAACCGCCCGTGTCGCGGCGGGACATCGGTGCGCGTCTGGCCGAAAAAGGCTGGGCCGCCGCCACCGTGCTGAACTTTTTATACCGGCTGGAAGAGAAGGGCTGGGTCACCTGCACCAAAGAGCAGAACCACAACCTCTACGCTCCCACCGTCACCCGCCGGGCCTACGGCGTCTACACCATGCGCCAGCGGCTGGACACCGTCTTTGGCGGCGACCTCGCACAGGCTGTGCGGGCGCTGGTGAGCGAGAGCGGCTGTTCCCAGAGCGAGCTGGAACAGGCCATCGCCGTGCTGAACGAAAAGCACGCAGAAGCGGAAGAATATGACCTATATGACCCCTATGGCTGAGCATCCGCCTTTATAACACAAAAAGCTCCCTATTACGGGAGCTTTCGCGTTGCATTCTGTTAAATATTATGATAAGATAGCAGATGAAAAGGCGCTGCACATACGGCAGGCGGTTGGCTCCACTTCCGAAAGGAGGTGAGAGATATGCCCATTACTTTGACGTTCCATATTTTTGGACTGGTCTTTACCATCAGAGTGAAAAGCGAAAACCGCCACCCCGGCAGGTGACGGTTTTCTTGATAAACCTTAGTCACTAAAAGGGCCAACCGCTTGTCGCAGTGCCTTTTCTATTTGTAGTATAGTGATTTTTTACTGCTTTGTCAAGCATTCGGAGGATATAGGTATGGATTGCAAACTTCGCGCCAAAAACTGCGGCGGCTGCCCGATGCTGGCCACCGAATACGCCGCACAGCTCAAAAAGAAAGAGGCCGACGTCCGCGCCCTGCTGGGCAAATACGGCCCTGTCGCCCCCATCCGGGGGATGGAAACGCCCTACCACTACCGCAACAAGGTCATCTCCACCTTTGCCCCCGCCGCCGGTGGAAAACTCACCTCCGGCATCTACGCGGCCCGCACCCACAAGGTGCTGCCGGTGGAGAGCTGCCTTTTGCAGGATGAAGTGCTGGATAAGGTGATGCTGGCCGTCCGCGCCGCCGCCAACGCCTGCCGCTACCAGCCCTTCAACGAGGACAAAGGCACCGGCCTGCTCCGCCACTGCCTGCTCCGCCGGGGCGTCGCCACCGGTCAGGTGATGGTGGTGCTGGTCACGGCCCAGCCCGTGCTGCCCGGCGCGAAGAACTTCGTGAAAGCCCTGCTGGCCGAGGCCGAAAAGCGGGGCGTCCCCGTCACCACCGTCGTACAGAACTACAATCCCCGCCGCACCAGCGTCGTTCTGGGCGAGGACGAAAAAGTCCTCTACGGCAAGGGCTTCATCCTCGACACCCTCTGCGGCAAGACCTACGCCCTCAGCCCCCGCAGCTTCTATCAGGTGAACCCCGTCCAGACCGCCGTGCTCTACGGGCTGGCCGTCGATGCCGCCCACCTCACCGGCAAAGAAGTCGTCCTCGACGCCTACTGCGGCATCGGCACCATCGGCCTGACGGCCTCTGACAAGGCCCGGCAGGTGGTGGGCGTGGAAGTGAACCGGGACGCCGTCCGGGACGCCATCGGCAACGCAAAGCACAACGGCGTAAAAAATGCCCGCTTCTTTGCCGCTGACGCCACCGCATGGATACGGGAAGCCGCCGACGCGGGCCAGAAGGCCGACGTCGTCTTCATGGACCCGCCCCGGGAGGGCTCGACGCCCGCCTTCATCGAGAGCGTGGCCCGCATGGCCCCCAAGCGCATCGTCTACGTCAGCTGCAACCCCGAGACGATGGCCCGCGACCTCGCGCTCCTGACCCAGAAAGGCTACCGCGCCGAGGGCTTCACGCCGGTGGATATGTTCCCCCACAGCGCACATTGCGAGGTGGTCGGGTCGCTGGTCCGTGTAAAATAAAAGAGGAAAAAGATATGGCATCGTTTTCTGGCATCAAGAACACCCTGCTGGCCGAGCAGTCGGACGAAGAAGCTGCCCCCGCCCATGGCCCAAACCTGAAAAGCAGCAAGGCCCCGGAGCGATATGCTCCGGGGCCTGCTGTCATTTTTTATGGAAAAAAATCATGCTTTCCGGGGCGCTGCGGCGCTTATTTTTTGTCCACAGGCTCTGCAGTGACTACGATGAAGCGCACCGTTGTCTGCTTTCCGTGAATGGTCAGAGTACCAAGTGCAGTGCCTATGTAGCGGATGTCTGCGGGCTTTTTGTTTGGCAGCTTCTCTGCATTCGCAGCGTTTTGGCTCAGGGTATTAATCATCGCATTATAAGCCTGTCCGGTTGCTCCGACCTCATCGGCAATAACTGCTCCGCACCAAACAAAGCGGCTTGTTTCATTTTTGCCGCCCTTATTGATTCCAAGAATCTCCATGGTTTCCTCAGATAATTTATTGTTCCCACCCCCATTTATGTTCCACTCCTTCTCGGACAACGCAGCGATAGCTTTTGCCATCGCTTGTTCATCTGTCCGGGGTTTAAAGGTGTAATCCTTGGTCCATCCGGCTACAACTAAACTCTTGACGATGTCATTCAGTGCATCCGCAATGTCCTTGTCCCTCACAGCGTTGCCGCCGCAGGCTGTGAGAAGGGTCAGGGCCATTGCACCGGTCAGCACAACGGCCAGCAGTTTTTTCAACATCTTCATCGGTTGGTTCCTCCATAAAGTAAACGGTGTTTTCCCTGCCTTGACAGGCAGCTGGCTTTGTTTCATTGTACCCCCCCCCCCCTATATATTTGTCAAGGGGACGTTTATTTTTTGTAAACTGCCACAAATAATCAACCGCTGTTTTGAGTATGCTGCACAAACAAAGCCCCCGGCCGGGGGCTTTCTGAGCTCCGAGGCCGGGGGCGGGAGGCATGATCTTGCCGGTTCAGAGCCCGAACAGCGCCAGCAGGCGGACGAAGAAGCTGCCCCCGCCCATGACCCAAACCCAAAAAACAGCAAGGCCCCGGAGCGATATGCTCCGGGGCCTGCTGTCATTTTTTATGGAAAAAAATCATGCTTTTCCGGGGTGCTGCGGGTCCTCAGCATCTGCGGTGACTACGATGAAGCGCACCGTTGTCTGCTTTCCGTGAATGGTCAGAGTACCAAGTGCAGTGCCTATGTAGCGGATGTTTCCGGGTTCTTTGCCTGTCAGCTTATCTGCATTCGCAGCTTTTTGGCTCAGGATATTATTCATCACATTATGAGCCTGTCCGGTTGTTCCGATCTCATCGGCAATAACTGCTCCGCACCAAACAAAGCGGCTTGTTTCATTTTTGCCGCCCTCATTGAGCTCAAGAATCTTCATGACTGGCCCAGAAAATTTATTGTCCCCATCCCCCTTTGTGTTCCACTCCGCCTCGGACAACGCAGCGATAGCTTTTGCCATCGCTTGTTCATCCGTCCGGGGCTTAAAGGTGTAATCCTTGGTCAGTCCGGCTGCAACTGAACTCTTGACGATGTCATTCAGAGCATCCGCAATGTTCTTGTCATTCACAGCGTTGCCGCCGCAGGCCGTGAGAAGGGTCAGGGCCATTGCGCCGGTCAACACAATGGCCAGCAGTTTTTTCAACATCTTCATTTGTCTGGTTCCTCCATATAATAAGCCTTTGTTCGCCATGCCCTGCTATGGCTAAGGGCTGGTTTGATTTTATTTTACCCCCCCCCCCTATAGATTTGTCAAGGGGACGTTCAATTTTTGTAAACTGCCACAAATAATCGACCGCTGTTTTGAGTATGCTGCACAAACAAAGCCCCCGGCCGGGAGCGTTCTTGGCTCCGAGGCCGGGGGCGGGAGGTACGATTTTGTCGGTTCAGAGCCCGAACAGGGCCAGCAGGCGGTGCCACAGGCGGAGGAAGAAGTTCCCCTCCGAAGCAGTGTCTGCCGCCGTCTCCACCGGAGCCGTTTCGGCGGGCGTCTCGGCGGTCTTGTAGAGGAACTTCACCCGGCTGGACGCACCCTCGGGTACACCGGCAAAGCTGGTGTAGTCGGCGAGACGGCCGGTCATCTCTTCCACCACGGTCTGCAGGGCGTGGAGCTGGTCGGCATCCAGCGCACCGGTGAGCTGAGAAATGCCCTCCTCATTGAACTGCACGAGGCCGCCGCTGAGCTGGTCGGTGCCGTTCTGGAGCTGGAGCACACCGTCATACAGGGCGGATGCGCCGCCGGCCAGCCGAGCGCTTCCGGCCTTGGCGGCGTGTGCGCCGTCAGCGGCCGCAGCCACGCCGGCGGCGTACCGGCCGACGCTGGACACGAAGAACCGGATCTGGCCCAGATTTTCTTTCAGGGCGCGGACGCTGGCCATATCCTCGCTGTTGGCGGTCTGATAGACCAGCTCGTCGTGGATCTTCTGCTGGGCGCCGCTGTCGGTGAGCTTTTTCAGCCAGCCCATGATGAAATCGGGCGAGAAGCTCTGCATCAGGCGCAGAGCGGCCTCAAGGTCGTGGTCGGTCCGGGTGGCCGCGAGGTAGAGCGCGATGTCCAGCTGGCTGGCCTTGAACTGCGGAGCCTGCTCCCAGATGGTGCGCACCATCTTTCTGCGGCCCGCCGCCAGCGTCTTGTCGCCCAGCGAGAGGATGTCGTCAATGACGGCTTCATAGGTATCCCACGTCATAGGGGTGTCGATGAGGCCGTTCTCCATGAGGGTCTGGCTGGCGGAGTCCAGCACGCCGTCGGCCACCTGCTGTGCGCCGGAAGTCAGGGCGGCGTTGTTGGACGTCAGGGTGTCCAGCCCTTCCGTCAACTGTCCGAGGCCGCTGTCCAGCTGGTTGGCCCCATCCAGCAGAGCCAGCGAACCGGCGGCAAGCTGTGCCGCGCCTGCTTTCAGCTGTGATGCACCGTCCAGCAGCTGGTTCATGGCATCATTCAGCGCCGCGATGCCGTCGGTCAAATCGTTGAGGCTGTCGAGGTCGAAGACCTCATCTCCCTGCCCCAGTGCCTCGGCGCTCGCCGCACAGGCCAGCAGGATCTGAGGCGCCGTCAGCGACTCCACGTCGGCCTCCACGGTCACGCTGTCCTGTAAGTACTCAGCCACGCCGTTCACCTGCTCGGGAAGCAGGCCGTCGAGGGAATCCTTCACGCCCGGCAGGGTGACGAAGGCCGCGACGCTGCTCTTGGCCGCACTTTCCAGCAGGCCGTTCACGGCGTTGACATTGCTGGCGTCATCGCCCAGCACGACTCCCACCGCCGTGACCAGCGGGGTGACGATGGTGCGCTCTTTGCCGTTCACGGTCACCTTGCCGGTCTCATAGTTGGTCAGGTCGATGGTGAGCACGAGGTGGCCGCTCTTGCCCAGAAGCTCGCTGAGCGGGGCGGTCCTGCCGTCCAGCGTGTAGGTCACTTTGGCAGAGATGGGCAACTGACGGTCCGTGTCGCCCTTGTAGTAAACATCGGTGTCGTCGGTGTTCCAGACCAGCGTATCACCGTTCCGGGTGTACTCGGCAAAGCTCTCGGTGTTCACGATATTTTTCAGGGTGGACTTGTCCTCCACACCGGCGAGGCCGGCGGCATTGTAAAGATGTTCGCTGACGGTGGTCTTGGTGACAGAGCCGTCCGCTGCCATGACGGCATACACCGTCTCATCCTTCGAGAAGGGGGCCTTGGTCGCCGCAAAGGCGGGTTGACAGAGGCTGACCGTCAGGGTCAGGGCAAGCGCCGCAGAGCCAGCGCGGCGCAGAAAATTCTGAGTTTTTCTCATAGCATTCACTCCTTTGCAGCGTTGGGGGCGTTGAGCCAGTGGTAGGTGGTGCGGCAGATGAGGCCGTCCAGCAGCATCAGGCCGGCGGGCAGCACCAGCAGGATGACCACCATACTGATGAGCGCACCTCGGGAGATGAGCATACAGATGCTTTCCAGCAGCTCCACCTTGCTGATGGCCGCGACGCCGAAGGTGGCCGCGAAAAAGGTCAGGCCGCTTGTCAGGATGCTCTGGCTGCAGTGCTCGAGGGCCTGCTGTGCCGCCGCCTTGGGCGAGCGGAGGGCCAGCCGCTCTTCGCGGTAGCGGGTGGTCATGAGGATGGAGTAGTCCACCGTCGCGCCCAGCTGGACGGTGCCGATGACGATGCTGGCGATGAAGGGCAGCGAGTCGTCGATAAAGTACGGGATGCCCATGTTGATGGCGATGGCCGCTTCGATGCTGGCCACCAGCAGAATCGGCACCGACAGGCTGCGGAAGGACAGCGCGATGATGACCAGCACCGCCGCGATGGACCAGATGTTGACATTTTTGAAATCCTCGTCGGCGATCTCCACGAGGTCTTTCATCATGGCACCCTCGCCGGTGACGAGGCCCTCGGGGTCTGCCTCCTTGACGAGGCGGACCAGCTCGTCCACCTGCGCGTTCAGCGCGTCGCTGCCCGACTTATAACGGCCATTGGCGAGGATGAGCTTGTAACCGCCGTTCTGGACGATGTTCATCAGCTCGTCGGGCAGAAGTTCCGTCTCAAAGCCTGGGCCGGTGATGGAGTCGAGGCTCACCACCTGGGTGATGCCGTCCACCTCCTTGATCTCATCGCAGAGGGTGGACACCTGAGAGGCGGTCAGCTCCTCCCGCACGAGGATGAAGTGGTTGGTCATCATGCCGAAGTCCTCGCCCAGCTTGTTCGTACCCACGATGCCGGGCATATCCTGCGGAAGAGCGGCAAAAATGTTGTAGTAAATATCGGTCTTGCTCTGGGCCAGCCCGAAGGGGATCATCAGCAGGACGAACACCACCACGACGGGCATCGGGTGTTTGGAAACAAAATGGCTCAGGTGGGTGAGCTTGGGCATAAAGGTGCGGTGGCGGTATTTTTCCACCCACTTATCGAAGAAGAGAATGAGCGAGGGCAGGATGACGATGGTGCAGATGACGCCCAGCGCCACGCCCTTTGCCATGACGATGCCGAGGTCTGCGCCCAGCGTCAGCTGCATGGCGCAGAGGGCCAGAAAGCCCGCGATGGTCGTCAGGCTGGACGCCGTGATGGAACTCATGGTCTTACAGATGGCGTTCTCCATGGCCTCTTCGTTGGAGGCACAGAGCTCCTTTTCCTCGTCGTAGCGGTGGAGCAGGAAGATGGAGAAGTCCATCGTCACGCCCAGCTGCAAGACCGCCGCCAGCGACACGGTAATAAAGCAGACCTGACCGAGGAAAATATTCGTGCCAAAGTTATAGACCAGCGGGAAGAGCAGCCCCAGCATGAACAAAAACGGCGTGAGCCAGCTTTCCAGCGAGAGGAACAGCACCAGCAGACAGCCGCCCACGGCGCAGAGCACATACCAGGGCATCTCGCCCATGACCAGCTCTTTGGTGTCGCTCAGGATGACGCTGATGCCGCCGAAAAAGCAGTCCTTCCGGAGGATCTTCTTGATCTGGGCCACGGCCTGCATCGTCTCCTCGCTGACGCTGGAGCCGCCCAGCTGGACGATGAGGATGGTGGAGTCGTTCTTGCCGAACATAAACTGCTGGACATCCGCCGGCAGCATCTCCGTCGGCACCGCCGGGTCCAGCACGTCGCTGAGCCAGAAGGTGTTCAGCACGTCCGGCACCTCGTCGATCTCGGCCTTCATGGCCAGCAGCTCGTTGGTGGGCATCCCCTCCACGGTTATCATGTTGGTGGACGCCAGATGGTAATCCGTTTCCAGCAGCAGCTGGCCCACGCGGGAGTCCAGCTCCTGAGGCAGGTAAGAAAGGATGTCATAGTTGATGGGCGTGGCGATGGCTCCCACTGCCGCCGGGATGAGCAGCAGGACCGCCGCGATGAGGATGAGCCTGCGCATCTTCACGATGGCCCTCGCTAATTTTTTCATTCATTTCCTCCCATTTTATCGTTCCGAAGAAAAACAACTTTTCTCGTTTTTCCGACACACCTTATTATAGTACACTCACCCGGGGTGTCAAGAGACAGCTCTGCCGACGTTCTGCCTCTCCCTTTGCAAAACAAAAAGCGGGGCGCACAGGTGGTCAAGTCTGTGTGTCCCGCATTTTGTACTTTTTTGCACAGAGCGCCGTACCAGAGCGCCCCGCGCTGCGCGCAGGGAAAGCGGAGCAAACCATAAGCCGCTTTCTCTTTTTAATAAATAGGAGAATGGAATGGAGGAACCGAATCGCCCCAAAGAGAGTTGCAGGCATCCCTTTGCGGTGAATCGGAGGAGCTTAGGTTAGGTTTAACTAACCTCGCCGTGACAACAGGATACCATAGTTTGTCATGACTGTCAAGCCCGTTTTTCAAATTTTCAAAAAATTTTTCTCCGGCGGCCTCCATGAGCATTTTTCATAACAAAAACCGCCATCTCTTGTAGAAAATCCACAGGTTTCCTCTTGCTTTTTCTGAGAATCACTGTTATTATATTGTCAGGCCGTTGCAGTCGGACTCGATTGCCTGTCTGCAGCGGCTCATAAACAGCGCAGGGGTTGCCATCCAAATACCTCTGCGCCCTGTACCACCCTGTCTTTCAGAAACCGCAATCGGCGGCTTTTTTAAGGCAGAACAGTTAGACTGCTCTAACTAATTATTGCAAAGCAGATCGGTTAGAGCGTCAGGAACGGAGCAAGGAGGTTCCAATGATCAATTTTGAACAGTGGGAAGGCTTTGAGGGCCGCATCTGGAAAGAGGAAGTCAACGTCCGCGACTTTATCCAGAAGAACTACACCCCTTATGACGGCGACGAGTCTTTCCTGGCTGGCCCCACCGAGGCCACCGATAAGCTCTGGGGCGCACTGCAGAAGCTGCAGAAGGCCGAGCGTGCCAAGGGCGGCGTGCTGGATATGGAGACCGAGGTCGTCAGCGGTCTGACCGCATACGGCCCCGGCTACATCGACGAGAGCCTGAAAAATCTTGAGCAGATCGTCGGCCTGCAGACCGACAAGCCCCTGAAGCGTGCATTCATGCCCTATGGCGGCATCAAGATGGCGGAGCAGGCCTGCACTACCTACGGCTACCAGCCCTCTGAAGAGCTGCACAAGATCTTCACCGACTACACCCGCACCCACAATCAGGCTGTCTTCGATGCCTATACCCCCGAGATGAAGACCGCCCGCCACACCCACATCATCACCGGCCTGCCCGACACCTATGGCCGCGGCCGTATCGTCGGCGACTACCGCCGTGTGGCACTGTACGGCATCGACGCCCTCATCAAGTTCAAGCAGGAAGACTTCGCCAACTGCGGCGACGGCACCATGACCGATGACGTCATCCGCCTGCGCGAGGAGATCGCACGCCAGATCAGCGCCCTGAAGGGCATGAAGAAGATGGCCGAGGCTTACGGCTGCGACATCTCTCAGCCCGCTAAGACCGCCAAGGAAGCCTGCCAGTGGCTGTACTTCGGCTATCTGGCCGCCATCAAGACCCAGAACGGCGCCGCTATGAGCGTGGGCCGCATCTCCACCTTCCTCGATATTTATATCCAGCGCGATCTGGACAAGGGCATCCTGACCGAGAGCGAGGCTCAGGAGCTCATCGACCACATGGTCATGAAGTTCCGCATGGTCAAGTTCGCCCGCATCCCCAGCTACAACCAGCTGTTCTCCGGCGACCCCGTCTGGGCAACGCTGGAAGTGGGCGGCATCGGCATGGACGGCCGCAGCATGGTCACCAAGAACTGCTATCGCTTCCTGCATACCCTCGAGAACATGGGCCCTGCACCGGAGCCGAACCTGACCGTTCTGTACTCCTCTGCTCTGCCTGAGAACTTCAAGAAGTATGCCGCCAAGGTGTCCATCAACACCAGTTCCGTCCAGTACGAGAACGACGACGTCATGAAGCCCGTCTGGGGCGACGATTACTCCATCTGCTGCTGCGTGTCTGCTACCCAGACCGGCAAGGAGATGCAGTTCTTCGGCGCACGTGCCAACCTGGCAAAGTGCCTGCTCTACGCCATCAACGGCGGTGTGGACGAGAAGAGCCACGAGCAGTGCGGCCCCAACTACGCCCCCATCACCGGCGAGTACCTGAACTACGACGAGGTTCTGCCCAAGTACGTCCAGATGCTGGACTGGCTGGCCGGCCTGTACGTCAACGTGCTGAACCTCATCCAGTATATGCACGACAAGTACTACTACGAAGAGGCTGAGATGGCCCTCATCGACACCGATGTCCGCCGCACCTTCGCCACCGGTATCGCCGGCTTCTCCCACGTCATCGACTCCCTGAGCGCCATCAAGTACGCCAAGGTCAAGGTCGTGCGCGACGAGGCAGGTCTTGCCACCGGCTTCGAGATCGAGGGCGACTTTCCGAAGTACGGCAACGACGATGACCGTGCCGACGAGATCGGTGTCTGGCTGCTGCGCACCTTCCTTGAGATGATCAAGAAGCGCCACACCTACCGCAACTCCGAGGCTACCACCTCCATCCTGACCATCACCTCCAACGTGGTCTACGGCAAGTACACCGGCGCTCTGCCCGATGGCCGTGCCGCCTTCACCCCGTTCGCACCCGGTGCCAACCCCAGCTACGGCGCAGAGCAGAACGGCCTGCTGGCCTCTCTGAACTCCGTGGCCAAGCTGCCCTACCACTGGGCTCTGGACGGCATCTCCAACACCCAGACCATCAACCCCGACGCTCTGGGCCACAGCGAGGGCGAGCGCGTTGAGAATCTGGTGCAGGTCATGGACGGCTACTTCGACCAGGGCGCACACCACCTGAACGTCAACGTCTTCGGCAAGGAGAAGCTCATCGACGCTATGGAGCACCCCGAGAAGGAGGAGTATGCAAACTTCACCATCCGTGTCTCCGGCTACGCCGTCAAGTTCATCGACCTGACCCGCGAGCAGCAGATGGACGTCATCTCCCGTACCTGCCATGCAGCTCTGTAACCCCATCGGATACGTCCACTCGCTGGAGACTTTCGGCTCTGTGGACGGCCCCGGCGTCCGCTTCGTCGTCTTTTTGCAGGGGTGCGCCCTGCGGTGCAAATACTGCCACAACCCGGAGACCTGGGCTGAGGGCGGCGAGGAATGGACGGTGGACAAGCTCTTTCAGCGGGTGTGGCGCTACCGCAACTACTGGGGCAAAAAGGGCGGCATCACGGTCAGCGGCGGCGAGCCGCTGCGCCAGATGGAGTTCCTGACGGCGTTCTTCGAACTGGCGCGCTCCAAGGGCGTGCATACGGCTCTGGACACCGCCGGTCAGCCCTTCCGCCCCGACGATGCGGCTTATCTGGCCGATTTTGACCGGCTGATGAAGTCCACCAGCCTCGTCATCCTCGATTTGAAGGAGATCGACCCGGAGAAGCACCGCAGGCTCACCGGAAAGGACAACGCGAACATCCTTGCGATGGCGCGCCACATCTCCGACCTCGGCGTACCGCTCTGGATACGCCATGTCCTCGTCCCCGGCCTGACGGACGACGAAGACGGCCTGCGGAAGACCGCAGAGTTCATCTCGTCCCTCAAGACGGTGCAGCGGGTAGAGGTACTGCCCTACCACACGCTGGGCCTCTTCAAGTGGCAGAAGCTCGGCATCCCTTATCCCCTGCCCGATGCTGTCCCGCCCACGGCGGAACAGGTCAAGCGGGCCGAGGAACTGCTGGAGACCGCACGGTATACCAGCTGATATAATTCCAACACGATAAAACCCCCTGTACAGAATGATATGAACCCCAAAAGTTAGACAAAAAAACGAATTAAGCGGCCCCAACGGTCTGAATTCTGTATTGCACAGGACTCAGGCCGTTTAGTTTTAATTTAATTCGGCGGTTGTTGTAATAGTCGATGTAATCGACAATAGCCTTTTCAAGCTGGTCAATGGAATCAAATTTTTCCAGATAGAACAGTTCCGTCTTGAGCAGTCCGAAGAAGTTCTCGGCAACAGCATTGTCCAGACAAGTGGCTTTCCGAGACATACTTTGCGT